>Ga0180221_1000041_pt1 | contig 294072 bp, 274 predicted proteins | sample eDN5th37CKraftMG_FD_151339 | JGI IMG/M metagenome (GOLD analysis project Ga0180221, IMG submission 151339) | Enriched Miracle-Growth compost microbial communities from Emeryville, California, USA - eDNA 5th pass 37_C Kraft MG (version 2) (version 2) ... | reverse complement strand
TACTCACCGCGATGCTCCTGCACCAATCGAACGGCACGCTCACGGACTTCAGGCGAAAATTTGTTGTTCTTGCTCATGGCTCCATTTTCTCAAAAGTTGGAGCCTCCTCAAAACCCGGGGCGATTCAAATTGCCTATTTTACTGATCCGAAACTCAACTTAGGCGGGCGGGGAAAGTCGCGTCAAGAAATTTTCGAAAAGAACGGAACATCTGGTGATGAGATACTGAGACACCCGCACTTTCTCAAACACCTAGAGTACTTTGTTTGTGGCCCTGACTTACCTGCCGAAGCTATTGAGAAGTTTAAGTGTGAAGCTTCCGGCGGTCACCTTGGCGGAAGCGACATCATTGACCTCACTCCGTACTGCCGGTCATGTGTACGTCAGAATCGCTTGGAGCCGCATCGCGCGGCAGATGAGTTCTTCAAGCTGGCTGTCGAGTGTGGCGCAATGCCGGGGTTTGCCGAGAACCTTCTAAAGTCTATTCGCGCCGTGAAACTGCGCTAGGTTAAGCCCTAGTAGGTCATTCAAGCCGCTTCATCGGGCGGACTTTTCGCCGTAAGCAATCATTCGTCAATGGCCACTTTCGCTACGAGACGGTCATCAAGATTTTTCTGCCGAACTTCCGCTTTGGGTCGAGGCTGTGTGAAAACCCTGTCATAGCTCATTTTCACGGGTGCTCTTACCATTCCCCAGTACGAGAAAATTGAATAGCGGTCGATTTGGAGGGTCGATTTTTCAGACCCCCAAATTTTTTGTCGTTTTCACACAGCCTCGGTCGAAACCTGCCCCCACCAAAACATGACGCAGGGTGAAGCAAAAAGGGGCCGAAGCCCCGTGGTTTACAGCAGACCCAGCTCGGCAAAGGATGTCGTGTCCTGACCGGCCACAATGACATGGTCCAATGTGCGTACATCCAAGAGCGCCAGCGCTTTCTTCAGATGGGCTGTCAACGCCTTATCCGCCTCACTGGGTTCAAGATTCCCGCTGGGATGATTGTGCGCGATGATGACAGCGGCTGCTTGACGATGCAGCGCCGCCTTGGCGACTTCGCGTGGATAAACCGACGCTTGATTGAGTGTGCCCTGGAACATCTCCACGTATTCGATCAGACGATGCTGCGAATCCAGAAAGAGGACGGCAAAGACCTCTACGTCGAATCCCGCCAGTTTCGCCGTCAGATATTCTTTGACGACCGCTGGCGATGTATAAGCCATGCCTCGCGTCATTTTCTGATCGACAACATAGCGGGCAGCTTCCAGAATCTGGTCTGTGGTTGCCGGCAGATAGCGCCCCTGCGCGTCACGCACCAGCAAAGCGGATTCAAAAGAGGAAAAGGATTGTTCAGACATGATCGTGCTCCGGTTACTCGGGCGGAATTGCCCGGAACCGTGTTCAGCACGGCGCAGCGCAAGCAGTCAGGGGTCGAAAGACGGCCAAGGGCCGCAAGCGTGCCGGCACGCGCAGCCGTTGACGGCGAGCACGCCGTGATACGGTGCAGGGAACAGCAAGACCGCTCCACCTCTCGCCCATGAGACAACCTGCTTTTTGGCAAGCGCAGCGCGCAGGCCCGGCAGGGCCGAAGGCATCAGGGGTCAACGCCGAATGGCCGTGATTCGGCACGAAGCGCGGGGCACCGCCCGCGAACCCGACGGCGGCACGCCGGGATGTCCGACTTAGATGAGTGCTCCTTGAAAAACACACCCGTGTTCAGCCACAGAGGCTGCCGCCCCCTCGGTAAACAGACCCATCCAACAGCACACAATACCCGCGCCGAAGCGCGGGCAGGGTCGGCAATCGTCAGTCAATGGCACGCCAGATCAGACGCGCCTCGGGATGCTGATCCACATACTCTCGCAACCCATGGTATCTGTCGATCAACATTTCATCATGCGTGATGGAAATCAGGTGATTTAGTCCATAGAGTGTGGCGACGATGCCGGCGGCATCAGCCGACATTTCGCCATCAAAGAAGTTATTGGCCCAGACCAGACGAAGTTTGGATGCGATGTCCGGTGCCATGTAGAAGGCCCCATTGGACAGCCGGTAATAATGCCAGTAGCCGCCCTGGTAGTCGTCAGTAAGCTCACGCAGCCAGCTAAAAACCAACCGCTCCCCCCGCAGGTAATGTTCACCGAAAGCATTCGGCAGAAAGTCCATACGCTTTTCATCCTCCACGCGCTGCACAGTGATGAGGGGGTATTCGGTTTCGATATTGATATTGGACATGATGGTCTCCGGTAATCAGGGCGGGATTGCCCGGAACCCGAAGGGCATGCCGCAAGCGCAGGCGTCAAGGGTCGAGGACGGCCAGCGGTCGCAAGCGACGCCCACGGCGACGCGAAGCCCTTGATGCCGAGAACGGCATGACACAATGACCGGAAGCAAGACAGCCCCACAGTGCCACATGGTTTTTCGTTGGAGATTCTGCGTGAAACGCGGCCAGACTTCAGTGATTGCGTGTCGCGCAACCGGCAAACGTAAGTGCGCAGCGCCCAGGCGCGGAGGGGTGAGGGATGAAAGCCGAATGGCCGTGACGACACGGTCGGCACGGGGCGGTGCCCGAGAGCCCGGCGGCGCTTGCGCCGACACACACCGCTTTATCCACAGATTCTGTGAGCAAGCCTGTGCATAATCGGTGAAGTTTTCATGACACGCCTTGTATCCTGCGCCCTGCGGCAACATGGAGCGGCATTTAGCCATTGTGTCCGCGTAGTCCAACTTGACGGTCGATTGGCCCGCGTGAGTTTTTGAACACCCCCCAGACCCTCACACGGCGCGAGAATGCACCACGCACAGGCCGTCGCCGCGCCGTCCCTAATGGGATGGTGCGACGGCCTGCAACGTCAATGTCTTGAACGTGATGTCCCGGGCCAGCCAAATGGCTGCGTCCGGCTGATATGCCTTTGGGGTTGGCACCGGGCGCGGCCATGCAGCGCCCGGATTTTGACCATCGGCCCCAAGGCGTAGCGCGACTTGGGGCCGATGCTAAATGAACCCCGCCGCGCTCCAGCCACATCGGAGCACGGCGGGCCGGCTTGTGTGGCCTTCGATGGGCCGGCAAGCCGGTCGGCGTTCGCAAAGATCACCTATCGGATTTACCTTTCGCCAGTGCAAATGTCCTGGCCAAAGCCAGGACATAGACCTACAGTGAGGATTACGCGGCTACCGCATCAACCGCTTCGTTGGTGTTGGTGTCGGCTGCGGTTTCAGTGGCCGCATCCTGCGATGCTTGTGCCCGGAAGATGTCAGGCATCCAACCCGTATCGGCCACCAACCGTTCAGCTTCGCTGGCAAGCTCGGCCTTCTTCAACTTTTCCAGCCGGGAAACATGCTCGGGCGCGAACTCGCCCACCGCTTCCAGAATCATGGCCTTGGAAAGGTGCATGAAATAGCCTTCGGCGGTCGGCTGCCACCATGCCGCCATGTCCAGCCCGACGGCCTGCGCCAGTTCCATGCCCGGTTGCAGAGGCGTGGCGCGCGGGGTGATTGCATCCACCGTCAGGGCCGCGCATACGGCCATCAGCCGCAACAATTCATCCTGGGGCGTTGCCAGCAAGGCGGCGAACAATTCGGCGCTATCCTGCGGCAAGGCTTCCCCCGCTGCCCGTTGCAACTCGGCCAGGGCCACGGCAGCGGGCGACTCCGGCCAGTCCGGGGCCAGGCTTGCCAGCCGGTCTTGCACGGTCAAGCGCATTTCCAGCGGTACATTGTGATGGCAATAGCGGCCTACCGGCATCACCGCCTGCATCATGCCATGCACTACAGCGGCCAGCGCCACTTGCGGATGGCGGGCCAGTTCGATTTGCAGCGCGGCAGTGCGATGGGCGCTCAAGCGCTGCGCCAGCCGGTCAGACATGGAAGCGGGCCTGGGCTGGTCGTCATCCTCACCGCCGTCGTTTTCTTCATCCTCGCCGCTGAATCCCTGGCGCAATCGTTCCAAGGTACGCAGCGCCTTAGCTTCGGCTTCGCGCATCAGGCCACGATGCACGACAAGCTGGCCTTGCCGGTCAAGTGTGACCACGGCACCGGCGGCGGCTTTGACGTTGGGGGCATAGTCCAGCAAGCGATCTTCCAGCGCCTGTAATTGCTGGCCCACGCGGTCGCCTTCCTCCTGCAAGGCATCGGCCTTTTCCTCGTCGTCTTCTTCCAGCGCGGCATCCAGGGCTTCCCCTATAGTCTGCATCTTGGTTTCCAGCTTTTCCATGCGGTCGCTTTCCCGCTTGGTGGGGTTGCGCCGCTCTCGCGGGGCGCGCTGGAAGGTTTGCAGATCAGCGTAAGTCGCGGCGGGCGTGGCATCCACCCATGCCCAACCCTCGGCCTTCACGGTTGCGGCGTGACTGTCCAGCTTGTCCCGCACCAAGGTTTCCAGCAGCGCCGCATCGGTCACATAGACCCCGCTATCGCCTTCCGCGAACAGATCACGGCGAATCCCACCGCCTGCGGCTTCGTAGGCGTCCAGCCCAACGAACCGCACCAGCGCATGGCCTGCGTCGATTTCCCGCTCGGTCAGCCGATCACGCAATGCGTGGGCGCTGCGCTGCCATTCGGGCGCATCATAAAAGGCGCTGTCTTGCGCCGCATGATCGTCGGTGATGGCAAGCGCCATCAACTGATCAAGGTTGACGGCATCGGCGCGGTAATCGGCCAACAGGCGCGGCGAGACGTTCGCCAGTTTCAAGCGGCGCTGCACCACCAGCGGCGTGACGGAAAAATCGGCCGCAATGTCTTCAATCGGTCGGCCTTCCGCCACCAGTGCGGCAAACGCTTCAAACTGGTCTGCCGAGTGCATGGCTTCGCGCTGCATGTTCTCCGTGAGACTGACGGTGCGGGCGTTGGCATCCGCCACCAGCAAGCATGGCACTTCCCAATCCCTCGGGATGCGGCGAGTCTTGGACAGCAGCTTTAATGCGGCCAGCCTGCGGCCACCGGCCACAACATCGTAATGCTCGCCGTCGCGGGCCAGAATCACGGTGAGGTTTTGCAGCAGCCCCACGCGGGCGATGCTCTCGGCCAGCGCATCAATGGACTGCCCCGCCGTCTTACGTACATTGCGCTTGGACGGACGCAACCGCGCCAGGGGCACCCGTATCAGGTTTTGTTCCGGGGTAACGGTGTCGGTTGTTTTGTTGGCCGTGTCGATGGCCTGGGTTTCGGTGTGATTGATCGCGTTCATGGTGAACACTCCTTGCAAGTTGATGAATTGCAGCCATGAAAGACGCGGCAAGGGTCGCTGCCTGCCCCTTGCCGCATAAGGGGTCAGGCTTTAAGTTCGCGCATGCCTTCGGCCAGCAGCCACAAGGCACGGTTCAAACGAATGTCGGAATCAATGCCCTGAACGGCGCGGGTGCTTTGGCGGCGACCGTTGGCGCTGCGACCACGCAAGCCACCTTTAATGAGGTTTTCTTGCAGGCGGTTGAAGGTCATCCACAGATCGGGGCGGCGGTCGTCATAACGGCGCGGCATCAGAATCTGGCTTTCCGTGATGGGCGCGGGCTTGTCCGGGTCGTCGTATTTCAGGGCCAGCGCGGCGCGGGCGAAAATCTGGGCTTCGCCATCGTCCAGCGTGATGGCTTGCATGGCTTCACGGGATTCCTGCACTCGCTCGAAGCCATCCAGCACCTCGTAAGCGCCTCCGATGACTTGTCGGGCCACATCGCCTTTGTGGGGGATACGCACATCGGCCAGGGTATCGCCGCACACAAGGCCATTTGTGCAGACGTATCGGAAGGCGCCAGAGAGCATTTGATAGCTGCTAGTGCCATCGTGCGAGTTCAAGAGGATGATTTCATTGGCGATGCTGTCATTCACTTGGTTGGCATGGCGCAGCCGAATCATGTGTTTGGTGTGTTCGCGCCGGTCTTCGTTACGCACGCGGGTTTGCGTCACCATGAAAGGCTGAAAACCTTCCTTCCGTAGTTCCGTCAGCACCGCCGCCGTGGGGATGTAGCTGTAGCGTTCTGAACGGCTGTCGTGGGGCGCATCGGCATAGATGGACGGAACCACGGCCCTGATTTGATCGTCGGACAGCGGGCGGTCACTGCGAAGTACCGGAGACAAAGAACCGAAACGGGATGCAAGCATGGGATTTCTCCTAACAAAGAAAAGGTTTTGCTTTTCACCGCACACCGGATTCCAAGATTCGGAAGCCCAAGGGTTTTGAGCTGTTGATATGCGGTCGGCACGAAGAACCCGGTTGGCCTCGTTGCCACCGTCTTTCCTGAGTTCGTCGCACGCGACGGTCAGGAGCCCACGAACGCGGGCCGTCAAGGAAACAAGCGCCAGGTAGGTGCGGCCCGCAGGCGCAGCCGAGGACACGGCCTGGCGCGCCTTGACGGCACACGGCCACGGGCTACAGTCGCGGATAAGGTGATGAAGTCAGGGAAGACGGATGAGCCAGGCAACGGCCTGTTCTGATGGTGCTGCCCGCAAGGCAAGCGAAGCGCGCAGGCCCGAAGCGCAGGAAGCCGGGCCGGAGGCGTTAGCGATGTGCAAGGCTGGCCAAGGCCAGTCCCGTCAGGGATGAGCGGCTCGCGAACCTGGAGCAGCGCGGTCTGCGAAGCAGAGACGCTATGGAGTGATTACGTGCTGAGTACTGTAAACGGCAACATCGTTCGTTTATTTTTGATACATTTGACAAAGATAGACAGTGGCCTTCGCGGCTGCTACCGGCCACAGCGGCCCTTTCCGGCAGTTGGCGGAAATCATCAACAATCGACCGACAACACTGTAAGAATCACAAGAAACCTTGGAGCCTTCTGAATGAACTTTACTCATTACGATCTTGGTCAACTGAGTTCGGGACAGATCGTCGAAGTCACACTGTCGGGAAGCGCCGCAAATGTGAGGTTGATGGACTCGTCTAACTTCAGCAACTTCAAAGCGGGGAGGCGACACCGCTACGTCGGAGGCTTGGTCAAACAGTCTCCGTATCGTATGCAGGTTCCAAGTTCAGGGCGGTGGCACGTTACTGTTGATATGAACGGTCTTCGAGGAACAGTTCGCTCTTCTGCTCGCGTGTTGCCAGGCGCTTTACCTACGGCGAGATCGACTCCGTTGGCTAATGTGCCAAGTTTAGTGCAACGAGATGACCCACCCGGGGTCGGTTCCGTTGTGCGCGAACATGACGTTTTCATATCTCACGCTTCAGAGGACAAGGACGCCGTCGTCAGGCCCTTGGCGGCGGCGCTGGTGGAGGAAGGCCTCAATGTTTGGTATGACGAATTCGAGCTTCGCATCGGCGATAGTTTGCGAAGGAAGATCGATCAAGGTTTAGCCAATAGCCGAGTTGGCTTAGTTATTCTTTCTCACTCCTTCATCGCAAAGGGCTGGACCAACTACGAACTCGATGGAATCGTCACGCGCTCGGTGTCGGGCGAGCAAGTCCTATTGCCCATCTGGCACAACATATCAAAACAGGAAGTCGTTGCGTATAGTCCGTCCCTAGCAGATAAGGTAGCTCGAAGCACCGCGACGCACACGGTTGAAGAAATTGCGAAAGAAATCGCCGAACTCATCGCAAGCAAGCGGTGATGACGTCCAACCCTTCCAGTGGCCTGACAGCTTGGGGGCGGGGGTGGGCATTGAGCAGAGATTTCTGGATGATTGCGAGGGCAAGTAAATTGCTTAACTTCGATAAAACGTGGCGTTTCAAAAGCCCGGGTCCTATCAAGCAAGGGGTTGTTCGTGATTTTTATAATCTGATCGAAAAAATTGTGATGCAGGGTGATGTATGGCGCTCGGTTGAGCAATGCAAAATCCGCTTCGGAGGGACTGGTCGAAGCAGCAGCCTAGACTGGGCGTGGAGCGATTTATCTCGGTCCATGGATAGCTCAGCTGAGAATGCGCCTGTATTTATCGAAGCTTTTTGGAATTGCTGCGAAGATCTCGAACAGTCCGGCTTGGGCGTGCCAGACGTCCAAATTATCAACGCTATCCTGGCGGAACATGATGCGGGCTATGAAATCCAACTGCCTGATTTAATCTCAACACGCGCCTATACGCCGATCACCGTTCCGCGTCAGGCCCTCTCTCTGGATGACCAGGCCCGTGCGCTTATCGACGAATGCTTGGTGGAATCTGAACGGCTGCTCGATGCGGGTCAGGGCCGGCGCGCGGTCCAAGAAATTCTTTTCCTTCTGGAATCGATCACAACAGCCTTTCGGGGCATGGGCGAGGATACAGTGACAATTCAGGGGAAGTATTTCGGACCCATCATTAACGAGATGAAAAAGCGGGAGCGTGGGAAGGCGCAGGAAAATATTCTGACTTGGATGACGACCTTGCATGGCTACCTTTCATCGCCAACGGGAGGCGGGGTCCGTCACGGAACCGATCTTAAAAAGGGCATCGCGATCCAGCCGCACGAGGCGCGTCTGTACTGCAACCTCGCGCGCAGCTATCTCACCTTTTTGCTGGAAGAGCACGATCAGCAGACCAATGGAGCGTCCTCAAGGCCGTAGGGCGGATACCAGTCCTCAATGATGGCTTCTAGGCATCGAGCGAGCGTTTCTGGAGAACCGCGCTCGGCATTCGCCGGAACGCTCGAATCATCCGATTTGAGGAAAAGAATCTGCTCAATATGACGCTATGATTAGGTTTGCATATCGCGCTTGACCTTTCACCCACAAACGAGTACTCTGTACATAGATAGATGTACCGGGGCCTGCAAAGGTGTCTATCTGCCCCCTGGGAACAGGGTTCAGCCGTGCTGATATTGAAGAGCACCCGCGAAACGAAGCGCCGCCATGCGGCGCTTCGCCTTTTCCGGCACCTGTTCAGTTACCGACGATGATGGCTAGGGTCGCGCAGCGGCTCTCCCCGGAACACTTTGGCCGCCATCACCTGAAAGCGAATCCTGCCCTTGCGGTCATGCGGGACACCGGGGCCGGGCGTGCCTGGCGCGCGAACATAGGCGCTTTCCACCACCATGCGTAGCGCATTCTTATCGTGCCGGCGCAACCGAAAGTAGATTTCATAGTCCACTTCCCGGCCTTGGTCGTCGATCGCACGAATGACCAGCCAGTTTCCTTGCCCGGTGAAGTTGCAGAAATGCCCATCCAACGTCCGCACCAAGGCAGGCAATGACAGCGACCAGCGGTAGCGGTCGAAGCAGAAGGCCCGTGCGACCTGCCGATGATCGAGTATCCGTCTATCCTGCCCCAAGGCATCAAAATCAAGGATTTCGCCGTCCTTCGGGCCGAAAGATACGCAATGCGAAGTGAACTCAACTTCGATACGCAAGGTCAGCGCGGGATAACGCGCCGTCGCAGCAACTGCCAGCTCAAAAGCAGGGCCACGCATGTGCGTCAGGTCGTACCGGGTATCGGCAACTTCGATGAAGCCTTGCCGCAAATAACGGATCCACTGCATCAGGCCACACCTTCCGGGGCTAGCTTGAAGGTCGAGTAGAACCTCCACTCCTTCGCTTGCCGTACGCACTCTTGAGTCCGCCAACGAGTCACGGCACTATGCCATACACGCCGCCGATTACCTGCAATCATGTGCAACTCCACCGCAGAGGCCGGCCACGGCAACGTAAAAAACTGTGCCAACTCGGAAAGGCTCAATTTCCCAGACAGTGTCTGGCGAATTGGCCAAGTCATAAAGAACACCTGCATAACCGACAGGTAAAGCACGGGCAGCAGGCCTATCTACCTTGGACAGCGTCTTCTTTATCATGCCACCACCCTCTTTCCTGAAGCCAAGGCCCGCTTTGTCCCCGGCGGTGTTGCTCGGTCTTTGATCTTACGATGCCTGAATGGGCGATAGTTACCCTTGCTGGTACGAGTTTGTCCACCCTCAGTGACAACGGAAGCCGGCAATGCTGCAATCCCATGACTGTCGATAGTGCTCTGACGCATGCTGGCCACTTTCTCCGCCGCCGCCCTGACCGGGTCATCCTCCGTATGCACGTAGCTCATGAACATGGAAACGGTTTTGTGAGCGGTAAGCGCCATGCCGACCTTGATGGGGACGCCGGAATTGGCAATATCGGTGGCCGCACGGTGTCGGATACCGTGAGTCCCGACATGCGGCACCTTCGCACGGCCAAGAATGCGACGCCAAGCGTTGTAGTATGTGCCGGACGACAACGGAACCTCACTATCATTGATAGCCGGACATACATAGGGCGAATTTTCGAAGCGATAAGCATTTTTCAGTAGCTGATAAGCCACCTCGCTCATTGGCTTCGACATATCCCCGGTCTTGCTGTCCGGCCAAACGATACGGCGGTTCTCAAAGTCGATCCACGACCATTCCAGCGTTCTGATCTCAGACATCCGTGCGGAAAACTCGAACTGCAAACGGATAGCCAAAGTCAACGTCGGATGCTCCAGCCCCTCGGCATCTGCTCGGTCAAGATACGCATAGAGGCGCGCCAACTCGCTGTTGGTGATGTAGCGTGTTTCGCCATCTTCCCGGTACTTCGGTACATGGCGGCACGGATTCGAACCGTCGGGACGATAGCCCCACACCTCAGCCATATTCAGCATTTTTCGAAGGCACGCCAGAGCCCGGTTAGCCGTGACGGCGATTCTCGCCATATCACGCATCATATCCATGACATGCACCCGTGTTACATCAGGCACTTTCAACGTGCCCAGCGCCGGGATAATATAGCGGTCGATCTGATCTTGGTAGGTTTCGACTGTACTGGGCTTGTTGCGCGGTATCGAGTATTCCTCAATGAACTGTTTGCACAGATCCTTGACTGTTGGTGCCTTCCGAGCCTCTTGTTTAGCTGCACTCGGATCATTGCCCTTGCGCACGTCTGCCAGCCAATCCTGAGCGATCGAACGCGCCTGCTCGACTGTCAATTCGCCGAACTGGCCGATCCTTGGTTTGCGACGTTCGCCCAGATTCGTGCGATACTGGAGCATGAAGACTTTGCGCCCACGGGCGGTGACTTTGCAGAGGAATCCTGGGACGATAGTGTCCCGCAGTTCGTAGTCTTTACCAGTGACTACAGCCGTATCGACGGTGGACTTGGTGAGCTTGATCTTGGCCATAACGCCTCCTGTTCGGTAGCAAGCGCAGGAACCAACCAGGAGCCACGACAGCGAAAATGTGGTCAAAATTGGTCTGGTCTAGGCGTAAGGTTAAAACAAGCCGTCATTCTGAAAAACCAGCCACAGCAAGCACTTACGGGTTCCAGCGTAGTTAAATGCTACCGGTGATCGTCAATCTCAAAATCCCCCGCCGCAAGGCGTGCCGGTTCGATTCCGGCCCCGCACCAGCTTAAAATACTCAATGTTTACCTTACAAGATCCACTGCTCTCTATGAACTTTACATTCCCCTTGTGCTTCTCTATCAGATCTGTTCACCGTAGCGCTACAGGGAATCCAAAAGATATTGGCAGCAGATCTCATCGGAGCGATCTTATCGATTCCACATATTGTTCCCTCGGGCTTTATTTTGACGGTTTGCTTACTCATGACGCGGGAGCTCAAAGAACTTACGATCAAGCACGAAAAATTCGTAGCCAACTATTGAAGGATGCGCTCTGCACGCCATCAATCAAATATGAGAAAGATTGGTAAATTTCCCTCGGAGACTATCGGCACAGCCGCTCCAGTGCAACATGGGCTAATGGGGACGCAGACTGGCTATTCTAGACAACCTTGAATCCGCAGGATGGACTGACTCAATGCATTGAGAAGCTCATCGTAGGTCAGTTCGAGATTTCGATTGTCCGAATCCAAACCAAGCCTTGAATTCACGGACTGCATCATTTTCGCCCGCTTTTCAGAGGATAATAGGTGCGAGCACACAATTCTTAAGTCGTACAGGACGTAAAAGGGCAGCGCCAAGTCGGCATGCGCTGACTGACCCATCACTACTTCGAGCCAGGCTTGAAGCCCTCCCCCACGATGTATCGAAAATTGACTAAAGGGCGAAATCGCATCAAAATCACCGCATGAATTACGGTGAATATATCTGGCAATCGCCGCACTGGCCTGATTGGCGCTACGACCTGGCCGCCCTGACAGAGCCCTTGGCGGCCGTCAGTCGTGCTCAAGGTCTTTTGCTCGGCCGTCTGGCAGACGTGGGAATGGCACTGCGCGACGAAGCCAGCCTGGCAGCACTGACCGAAGACGTCGTCCAAACCAGCGCCATTGAAGGCGAAACACTCAATGTCGCCTCCGTCCGATCCTCCGTTGCACGCCGCTTAGGCGTCGATATCGGTGCATTGGCCCCAGCAGACCGTCACGTCGACGGTATCGTCGACATGATCATGGACGCCACCAGCAAAGCAATGGCTCCCCTAACTACCGAGCGCCTATTCGGCTGGCACGCGGCGCTCTTCCCCACAGGCTACTCTGGTATCAGTGCGATCAATGTGGGCCACTGGCGAAACGATAACAACGGTCCCATGCAGGTCGTCTCAGGCTCTATCGGGCGGGAAAAGATGCATTTCGAGGCACCACCTGCCAACCGGCTAGCGGCAGAAATGGCACGTTTCCTCGCATGGCTGAATGACGCATCACCAAAAGAGCCCGCCCTCGTTCGCGCTGGTCTAGGCCACCTCTGGTTTGTCACACTGCACCCCTTCGACGACGGCAACGGCCGCATTGCACGTGCTATTGGCGATCTGCTGCTTACCCGTGCAGACGGCAGCCAACAGCGTTTTTACAGCTTATCCGCTCAGATCCAACGAGAGCGCAAAGCCTATTACGACATCCTTGAACGCACGCAAAAGGGCGACATGGATGTGACGCAATGGCTAACGTGGTTTCTTACCACCCTACTAAAAGCCATCGAACACGCCCATGGCGTCCTCGATCAAGTATTAGCCAAGGCGAAGTTCTGGCAACACGCAGCGACCATTCCGATGAATGAGCGCCAGATCAAGGTGCTGAATCGGCTATTGGATGGATTTGAGGGCAAGCTAACGACTAGCAAATGGGCTGCGCTAGCCAAATGCTCTCAAGACACTGCTTTACGTGACATCACAGAACTGCTGCAATACGAAATCCTTCAAAAAAACGACGCTGGAGGGCGTAGCACGAGCTACGCGATCAAGCTCAGCAACGATCTGTAGAGAAATCAGTTAACTATTTGTGCGATCGCACAAGTGAAGAACTGCGGCCTTGTGGCCGGAGCTTCTCCACCACAATGCAGGGACGCCTTTGGCGCCGCATTGATATGGCCTCGCTTGACCTGGCCGCGAACGGCTTGGGCTTTGGCGCGTGGTCAAACTTGGAGCTGTATGCTAACCAATAGCAGGCCCGCGCTTATTGTTCAGTCTCCCATGATGCGCCACCACCCATAGAGCATCGTCCCGGCGATCTGCTACCCCAGCCGCTGGTCGATTCTCCATTTTTATGCTCCGTTTCATTCAGCGGACAATCATCTTTAGTGTGGAACGTATTCGTTCTAGAGAAGGCGGGTGCGGCGATATCAGGCCTTGGATCATGATGCCGTCAATCAGTGCGACAAGCGCCTCAGCCGTTTTCTCGCCGGTATAGCCTCCAACGGCGATTTTCAAGACACCCATCCAGCTCTCGCTTAGCACTCTGAACGCGGCGTGCCGCATGGCAAAGGTATATAACTCGTAAGATAATATGGCCTCATCCCTTTGCCGGGTAAGTCTGTGGTGTATAAGCTCTGCAAGCTGTTGAGGAAGCGCCTCGATTGACGAAAAACCTTTGCCCCATTCTTCGAATTGCAGCCTCGCCGCTTCCGTCAATTTTTCTATTGAAGCCATCAATAGGGCGTCGAGGTCCTTGAAATAGTAAGTGGTAGAACCAAGAGGTACGCGAGCGCGCGCTGCCACCGCGCGATGACTCAGCCCCTGAATACCATCGTCGAGCATGATAGAGAGCGCCGCATCGATGATGCGGTTCGGACGCTCTGGATCAGCAGGGCCGCGACCAGGACGCGTGCTCGTCATTGCGTATTATCCTGGATACGATTGATTAGTATGACACCGACAACCACCAGTGTTATGCCAAAGATGCTTATGAACGTCAGTTCTTCTCCGAAGAAGACCCAGCCGGCGATGACAACGAGCAGTGTTCCCAAGCCTGTCCACACAGCGTAGGCCACACTGGCTGGGATCACATTCAACACAAAAGAAAAAAGGAGGAGCACGGTAAAAAAGCCGACTAACGCAATCAGCGTTGGCGTCAGGATCTGGAAACCATCCGATTGTTTCAACATCATGGTCGAGAAAGACTCTATGCAGACCATGAGCATAAGCAGCACCCATGCTCCCGGCAAATTTTTGGGCCTCATCGGCCCACGCTCAGCACTGCGATGCCGGTCATAATGCAAAAAAAGCCGGCGATCTGGGTTTTAAAAAGGGCAACTTTGAAATACAGCCTGTCAATGCCTAGCAGCAAAAGTGCTACCAACCCGCTCCATGCCGCGTGAGCTAAGGCTACGGGCATATGCTTCATCGCATGAGCAAGAAACCAGGTGGAGCCGGAATAAAAAACAAGCACTGCAAAAGAAGGAAGAAATTTTCGGAAATGATCAGTCTTTTTCAGATTGAGCGTGCCTAGTGTGCTGCACACCGCCCCACAAACAACGATAAATGCGCCCATAACGTATAAATTCATCCGCGTGACAGTATATGTACTATTGTACACATACTGTCACGCGGAGCCAATCCACCCAGCAGGGCATTTCAATGAAGAAGGCTATCGATTGGTTTATTAAGCATTTGAAATGATCGCTAGTGCCGAGCTTCATACAGGATAAGACCACAATCTGAATCACCCCGGGAATAAAGGAGGCTGTTTAGTTAAAGTAAAGCGTTCATCGGCACGGATTCAGATTGCGTGCGCTGGTAGATCTCTTCAGCCTGCGCAGGAGGAATATAGCCGATGGACGCGGGCAGGCATTGAGTTTGTACCAGGCGACCCATTCCAGCGTTGCTGGTTCCAGAACAGATCACCTTGCCGCAAGCTGCGCTGGAGAACAGACAGTTTGGTTTCCACGCTCACCACGATATTGGGCGCCATTATATTGGTGTGCGCCTGGATGAAGTGGGCGTAGTCGAGGTCGAGTGTCGGTAGCTCCACAATATCGTGGCCAAGATCCTGGTCGGACTGTACTGTCTTGTCGAGCCCGGCCAGGACCTCGGGTTCGAGGCGCACGCCCCGGAATCCCTCTCGCCAGACACCGATACGCAGCCTTCTTCTATGAGCCGCGTCGATACTTTCCTTGAGGCTCCATAGGCACTTCCTGCGCTGCAACAGGGTGCCAGCTCAAAGATCCCGCCCCCAAACCTGCCCCACAAGATCCTTGCCGAAGCTGTGATGTTTGTCCTCGCCTGTCAGTTGAAACCCAGCCTTCTCATAGATGCGGCGCGCGTCGGCAAGCACGCTGTTCGTCCAAAGCGACATGCGTGTATAGCCTGCCTGTTTTGCGAAACGTATGCACTCTTCCACCAGACGGCTGCCTATGCCAAGCCCTCGTACGCTGGCGTCCACGTATAGCAGCCGCAGCTTGGCTGTTGTCTCGTCCTGCCGCACGACAAAGACAGAGCCGACCATGTTGCCATCCTTCTCCGCGATCCAGCAGCGCTCGCATGTGGGGTCGTATTCCCGCAGATACTTCGCAACAATCTCGGCAACCAGTGCCTCATACTCGGAGTTCCAGCCATATTCCCTGGCATAAAGCTCCGCCTGCCGCGCGACGACCATGCCCATGTCACCAGGCCGTGGGTCACGCAGCACATAAGCCGTGGTTTCCGTGCCATCGCCGAGAAGGGTCTGGATTTGGTTCATGGCTTCCACCAGCTGCTGCTGCGCTGGCTCCGAAAGTTGTTCAAGCGCTGAGATGACCCCATCGCGGGAGGCATCGTTGAGAGGAGTGAACACTTTTTTACCCGCAGGGGTGAGCGCCAACTGCGTGACCCTGGCATCCGCCGGTGAGCGCGTCCTGGCAATAAGGCCTTTCTTCTCGAATCCTGTGATCAGTCGGCTGACATAGCCCGCGTCAAGGCAGAGCTCTCGACACAGGTCAGAGGTGCTCAATGCGGGACGATGAGCCAGCTCATAAAGGATGCGCACCTCGGTCAGCGAGAAGCCGCTGTTAAGTAAGTGCTCCTGGAGCACGCCGATGTAGCGGGTGTAGAACCGGTTGAATTTGCGAACGACTTCCGCGCGACAGTGAAGCAGCGTATTGGCCATAGAAACCCCATTTACTTGCTTTAGTCATATTATTAAATGCTTTTAGCAATTAAAAAGCAAAGCATTTTGCTCGAGGCTCGGCCGCGGTGCCGGGCCATAATAAGGCCTACTATCAGGGTTGCGGGAATCCCGACCACACGAATATTCAGTATTTGGCAAAAAGTCATATACCCTGCGATACCGCCCTTCGCCTTTCCATCGACGAATCGAGATATAGACCCTGTGACTGCCGTCAACAAGAAAAATGCTCCCTTCATCCCCGATCCCGCACGCTGGCGTATTCTGATCGTCCTCCTGGTGGCGCTTTTCATGTCACTGGTCGGCGTCAGCATCGTCAATGTCGCCCTGCCCTCCATACAGCACGGGCTGCATGCATCGCAGTCGGATATCCAATGGGTGCTTTCGGGGTATGCGCTCACCTTTGGCGTCGTCCTGGTCAGTTCCGGGCGAGCTGGCGACATCATGGGCCGCGGAGGGCTTTTTCTGATCGGCACGCTTATTTTCACATTGTCCTCGGTGGCGGCTGGCCTGGCCTCAGACGCGACCTGGCTCAATGCCGCGCGTTTCGTCCAAGGACTGGGCTCCGGCCTTCTCAGCCCGCAGGGCCTGGGCATGATTCAGCAGTATTTTCGGGGCGCCGAGAGGGGTCGCGCATTCGGCTACCTGGGCACGGTAGTGGGCTTCTCGGTGGCGGTGGGGCCTGTATTCGGCGGTCTGCTCATCGAGCTGGGCGGCCTTGAACTGGGCTGGCGGCTTACCTTTCTTGTCAACGTTCCTGTCGGGCTTGTCACCATTATCCTGGGCCTGCTCTGGTTTCCGCGCCCGCTTTTCTTCTATGGCGGCAATGACGGGCAAGCGACGAAACCAGACATCAGCCTGCTGCGCCAGCTTGATCCCCTCGGCGCAGCCCTGCTTGGCCTGGCGGTACTTGCCGTGCTGTTTCCATTCATGGAATCCCGCACCACTCCCCTCACCTGGCTGCTGCTGCCGGCGGGCCTGATATTGGCCTATATCTGGGTCAGATGGGAGCGGCGGTACGCCCGCCTGGGCGGCAGCCCCATGGTGGACCTGAATATCTTCTCTATCTCCAGCTTTACCAACGGAACCCTGATCATGACGCTGTACTTCCTGGGCACGACCAGCGTCTGGGTGCTCTTGGCGCTGTATTTGCAGCTGGGCACGGGCAGAAGCGCCCTTGAAGCCGCGCTGTTCGGCGTGCCGGCAGCATTGCTTTCAGCCTATGCGGCCGACTGGGCCGGCAAGCGGATCATGCGCTATGGCCGCCGCATCGTCATTGGCGGCATCCTGCTGGCACTGCTCGGCCTGGGATCGAGCGTGCTCATTGCGCTGCTCCAGGACAAGGGCCTGGTCAATATATGGTGGCTGGTTGCCTCCTTGTCATTCATCGGGCTGGCGCAAGGCCTGGTCATCAGCCCGAACCAGGCGCTGACGCTGGCCGATGTGCCTCTTTCATATGCGGGAAGCTCCGGCGCCATCATGCAGACCGGCCAGCGCATGGGCACTTCAATAGGCATTGCCGTCATTACAGCCGCAGCCTTCGCCACGCTTGAGGCCACGTCGTCATGGGCAATGGCACTCATGGTCGGGTTTGGCGTGGTAGCGCTCGTGGTGCTGCTGGCCCTGGCCGTGGCCATCAAAGACCTGCGTGATCGTGATTGAGGCAACGCCAGGATGCGATGCCGGCGCCATGCCTTATCCTATAAGACGATTTAGCCAGCCTGTGCAGCCCGTGAATGATTCGACGATCTACCCCGTCGATGCCCATGCAGCTTGCATATCAGGCCGAGGCACGGATGAACGCAAGCAGATCGGCGTTGATGCGATCCTGCAGGGTAGCGGTGAGGCCATGCGGCGCACCAGGGTAGTAGATTTCCTGGGCATTCTTCACCAGCCGCGCAGCTTTCTTCGCGGAGTCGTGTACCGGCACGATCTGATCGTCTTCGCCGTGCATGAATAGGGTCGGCACGGTGATCTTCTTCAGATCCTCGGTGAAGTCTGTTTCAGAAAACGCCTTGATGCATTCATAGGCATTCTTCTGGCCACTCTGCATGCTCCACAGCCAGAATTGATCCAGCAGCCCTTGCGATACTTTCGCGCCTGGACGGTTGGCGCCATAGAACGGCACGGCAAGCTCTTTGTAGAACTGGGATCGATCACCGGCAACGCCCGCACGGATACTGTCGAATACATCCATCGGCAGCCCTTCGGGATTGGATGAGGACTTCAGCATCACCGGCGGCACGGCGCCAATCAGGACCGCGCGTGCGACACGTTTGTTGCCGTGGCGCCCTATGTATCGCGCCACTTCGCCGCCACCCGTGGAATGCCCAACCATGGTGATTTGCTTCAGGTCCAGCGCCTCGATCAGCGCAGCCAGGTCGTCGGCATAGCCGTTCATGTCGTTGCCAGACGAAGGCTGGGATGAGCGGCCATGACCGCGGCGGTCGTGTGCGATGACACGAAAGCCATTGGCAGCCAGGAAATGCATTTGTCCGTCCCATGCATCCGCGTTCAGCGGCCAGCCGTGCGAGAAAGTGACTACCGGGCCTTCGCCCCAATCCTTGAAGTAAATCTGCGTGCCGTCTTCGGTCGTAATGGTGTTGCGAGTCATGATGGCGCTCCGTTTGACTTTGGGTTTTGATTGCGGTGATGCTTCGGCAACGCCGGCAAAAGCGCCAGCCGCCAGTGCCGCGCTGCTGGCGATAAGGCTGCGGCGTGTGGGGTTATGTGAGTAGCTCATGGTTGATTCCTGTGTTGGGAAGTGCGTCATTGCATCGTATCGATGAGCGCCCGCCGAAGGTAGGCATATCGCGGGAAGCACCCTGTTGTACTGCACGCACCAATGCCGCCATGACGCCATGACGCTGTGCGGATATCAGTATCAGGCGCTCGCACCGGCTGTTGTGGCTCAGGAAACACCATGCATCCCATTCCATATCTACCGCCGCGCATGGCATCTCTCTAGCATTTGTCATCACGCAACCAGACGGTGCGTCACATGCCGGACACGCAGCCGGAACCGGCCCTGCTTTCTCTTTCACTTACAGGCAAATGCCGTGATCGAAGACAATTGCACAAACACGGCGAAGGTGCGCCATGCCGCTGAATGAATGGATCGCACAATATGGTGCGCTGGTGGTGTTCCTGAATGTGCTCGGCGCATCGCTCGGCATGCCGATACCTGTCATACCCACGCTGATTGCCGTGGGCGCGAGCTATGCCGTGGGCGCAACTGGCGCGGAACAGATCGCGCTGCGACTCTTGTTCATATTGAGCGTGGCGGTGCTGGCCGGTGCGCTGGCGGATCTCCTCTGGTTTCGAGGTGGCAGGCGATACGGCGCACGCACGCTGGGCGCCGTATGCAGCCTGACGCTTTCTCGCGATGCGTGCGTGAGCAAGACCGAGAAGTTCTTCGGCCTCTGGGGTGTGCGGCTGCTGATCGTGGCGCGCTTCATTCCAGGCTTGTCGCTGGTCGCTGTGCCACTATGTGGCGCAATGGCGGTTCCTCTGCGCACGTTCCTCTGGTATGACAGTGCCGGCCTGGCCTTGTGGGCGGCCTGCGGCCTGATGCTCGGCGCCTGCTTTGCGACCAAAATCCAGATGCTGCTGCATGCCTTATCGGCTGCCGGCGCACAGGCGCTGGCGGTGGCCGCAGCGATACTGCTGCTATCCATGATCTATCGTTACGCCAGGCATACGCACCTGGCCAAGGCGGCGCGCCAGGCTCGGCAGGAACAGCGCTGATCGCAGCGTACGCAGGCAGAGGCATGCACGGCGCACAGCTGTCAGCGGCAGCCTGAGGAGGCTGGACTTGCGCCACGCAACACAACCCTGTGGCCTATTTTGTGACAAAAATCTACTTTTGTGTGCATGACCACGCGCCAAAGCGCAAGCCTCGCCGTTCACGGCGAGGTCAAGCGAGGCCATATCAATGCGGCGCCAAAGGCGCCCCTGTGGCGGAGAAGCTCCAGCCACAAGGCCGGAGTTCTTCACAGCATACGGGCGAGTCAGCGCCTGTACCGTTTACTTACACTAAAGCGGTCGATTCGACAATACCCAATGCTATGATTATTAAAGAAAAATTGTACATAATCGCCATCCATTTCAATGACGCCGCCCAGTTGTCCGCCCGCCCCGAGCAGAACATTCTCCCATCTTCCATTGCAACGCAGCATCTGCCAACGTGCCCTTCAGCTGCTGCTTATGTGCTGTATGGCTGCGCCCGCCAGCCTTCTTGCCAACAGCTTGATCGACTATGAGGATGGAATATTTTCCGCCCCGCTCGAGCTGCAGGAACTGCCCGGAGACATAATCATACCTGCGCTCGACATCGAGCAGTATGACGACGCGCAGATACAGTCGATGCTGGATGACGCCGCCAAGCAGGCTCAGGCCAATTACCTTGCAAAGAAGTATGGGCAAAAGCCCAAGGCGGTGCGTAAGTTCGTCGATCTTGCCTGGGCCGAGGCAGAGAAGCGTGATGACGCGATCAAGCCCGAGCTGCTCATCGCCATCATGCAGAAGGAAAGCTCCTTGCGCCCAAAAATACAGAATCGCTATGGCGCGCAAGGTTTGATGCAGGTGGTTCGCCGCTGGCACCGGGAAAAGCTGCATGCGTCCGAATCGCTCTTCGATCCAGCGGTCAATATTCGCGTCGGTACCGATATCCTGGAAGAATATTTGGCGTCGGCTGACGGCAACCTGGTCAATGCCTTGGCAAAATATTCTGGCAGGGCCAGAGGCTACAGCAAGAAGATTCTGAAAGAATCTCAGAAGCTGGCCCAGATGGCGGAGCAAGCCACCATCAACGAAAATACCGCTCTCGCGCAGGCCGAATCAGACGCTGGCTGATTCGCATCCCATATATTTCGCAGCAGCGCTGGAACGGGCTCTTGTGAGTCACGAGTCGAATGCCTGCTTGTCCTGGCTCCCGGCAAAAAATGCTTCGCATGCCCTGACGATGGCCTCCTGAGCGCCAATATCGAGCTTTCCAGCCTGATGAGCTGATCTGCTTCCGGCGCGCTCCTGACGTACTGATCCACAACTATCGCCAAGCCACACAGCCCCATGCATGCACTTGCGCTTGCCGCGAGCGCATGCATGTTCGTAATGCTGTGCCACCCGCCGGGACGGCGGATACCCGGTTTGCATTGGTATGTTGGCGGCTCCAGCCGCGTTCATCTCACGTTCATGTCGCAGGCATGAACCATGCGCTGCGGCACAACATGAGCCATGCGCCACAGCACATTGTCTTTACCGCCAATTATCGTGTAGCCTTTTTCCCATGCCGACGTACCCAGCGATCAATAAAAACCCGGAGCCCTTGGCATGACTACCGACATCGTCGTCGTTCTCTTTATTTCCCTGGCGGCAGTGATATTGTTTGCGACAGAGAAATTGCGTATCGATGCGGTGGCGCTGCTGGTGCTCGCCAGCCTTGCACTGACAGGCCTGGTTGATGCCAGTGACGCCCTCAGCGGCTTCAGCAATTCGGCGACAGTGACGGTCGCCGCCATGTTCGTACTCGCAGCGGGGCTGCAGAACAGCGGCGCACTGTCAGGAATCGGAAATCTGCTGGGCAAGACCAAGTCACCGTTTCAGTTCCTCCTGGTGTTGTTCGCAGCGCTTGCCGCCATTGCGCCATTCGTGAACAACACTGCCGTCGTTGCAGTGTTCATGCCCATTGTGATGGCAGCCACGGCAAACATCGGCATATCCGCCTCCAAGGCGCTCATCCCTTTGTCCTATGTCTCCCAGATGGCCGGTGTATGTACGCTGGTGGGCACTTCGACAAACCTGCTGGTCAATGGCATGGCCAGAGATCTTGGGCACCCTGGTTTCTCGATGTTCGAGTTCACTTCACTGGGTGTCATTTTTCTGGCTGCGGGTTGCGTGTATTTGCTGACGATCGGGCGCTGGCTGTTGCCAGACTCCCGAAACCCAGAGCTGGTCGAACACTATGAGCTTGGCAAATACATCACCGAACTGCGCGTCATGCCTGAATCGTCGCTGATCGGCACATCCGTCGGCGAGGCAAGGCTCAGCGAAGAATTCGGTGTGTTTGTCCTGGAACTGCTGCGAGGCCATGAAAAGGTCTGGTCGCCGCGGTCTCAGACCCTGCGGGAAGGCGACATATTGCTGGCCCGTGGAGACTGGTCACAGCTCGATGAGTTGCGCAAGGATGCGGGGCTGGAAGTGAATGCGGAATTCAAACTCAAGCAACGCTCCTTTGAAGATGTCGAACAGGTGCTTGCCGAAGTCATGATCGCCCCCCGTTCGCGACTGATCGGCAGTTCCCTGGGTATGCTGGACCCTGGCTGGAATCATGACACGACATCTCTCGGCATCCATCGGCGCGGCCAGGTATTGAGGCAAGAGTTGCATAATGTGCGTCTGCAGGTCGGAGATATCCTGGTGATGCTGCTTCCCGAGTCGGGAATGGCTGCTCTCAGGAAAGACACCAACGTTATCGTGCTGTCGGAACGGCAACCGGATAAATCCGGCGGCTGGCGCGCTCCCTTTGCGCTTGTGACCATGGCGCTGGTAATCGGTGTGTCCGCTGTCGGATGGGTGCCGATCGCGATCAGCTCGCTGGTAGGCGCCGTGGCCATGGCACTGGCAGGCTGCCTCGACGCTGAAGATGTCTACGATTCCATCGACTGGCGCATCATCATCCTGATGGGCGGCCTGCTGCCCTTGGGCATAGCCATGAGTCAAACGGGGGCAGCCCAGTTCCTCGTCGACAACACCATTGGCAGGGTAAGCCCCTTCGGCCCATGGGTGGTGCTGGCTGTGTTCTATCTGATGGGCATGCTGCTCACCGAGTTCATGAGCAATGCCGCCACTGCGGTGCTGCTCACCCCGATAGGGATGTCCACAGCCAAAATGCTGGACGTCGATCCCACCCCCTTTTTGATTGCCGTAACCTTTGCCGCATCGACCAGCTTCGCCACGCCGGTAGGCTATCAGACCAACACGATGGTGTATGGCGCCGGCGGCTACCGATTCATCGATTTCGTCAAAGTCGGCCTGCCGCTCAACCTGATCTTCTGGGTGCTGGGCATCATCTTGATCCCCATGCTATGGCCTTTCTAGAATTACCCAGCCAGAAGCCCACCCCTGCGCCAGCCATGCTGCCGCGGACCTGGCTGCCAGGCCGCCCTAGCCCGCAGGCGGCGCGAACAAGTTCTGCTGTATTTGCGACAAGTGGATCTTAAGGGCGGCATGGGCTTGCTCGGCATCGCGATCTTCAAGCGCGGCCACAATCGCCCTGTGCTGACGTTCGTATTCGGTACGGCGTCGCGGGGTAAGCGAATTGCGTTTGAGGCGCCCCCAGTCGCCTTGCTGGCGGACGCGATTGGACAACGCCAGTATCTGCAAAAAGAAACTGTTATGAGTGGCTTTTGCGAGCGCCAGATGCAGCTCGCCGTCCCAAAGCTCAAAATCTTCTATGGTTTGGGCTTGCTCGCCATTGGCCAGGCACTCATGCATGCGTGCGAAGTCGGCGCGAGTCGCATTACGCACAATGAGCGCAGGCATAAGGGGTTCGATCAGCAGGCGGGCCTCCATCAATTCGGCCGGGCTGGTCTGATCTGAAAACAGGCCGGCATCTCCCCACTCGCTGGACAGTTCACCCGCAGGACGAGCAGCGAATGTGCCGCTGCCCACAGCCTGCGTAATCCAGCCCGAATCACGTAATGCTGCCAGGATCTTGCGCACAGATCCCCTGGACGTGCCGAAGCGCTCACTCAGTTCGCGCTCGCTGGGGAGCTTCATCCCGACCGGAATCCGGCCAGAGCGAATTTCCGCCAGCAAGTGGGCAGCCAATGTTTTCGCCCCTGCACTACGCAGGCCCAATTCAAGAACGTCGGATGTGAAGAACTCCGGCCTTGGGGCCGGAGCTTCTCCGCCACAATACAGGGGCGCCTTTGGCGCCGCATTGACATAGCCTCGCTTGACCTCGCCGTGATCGGCGAGGCTTGCGCTTTGGCGCTTGGTCATGACCTAGATTACAGCATCTCATTGATAACCCGTTCAGCGTATCATTTTTGTACCAATTGGTCAAAACAGTATCGGCTAAAAACACGAGACCAAGTCTTCCATTGCATAGATTGCGCTATACAGATCCAGGCCATATACTTCACGAATCGTACCAATGGTCATTATTGGTTCATAAGTGGTACTTTTTATCAAGAAGGGAAGTGTATGCGTATTGCAGCTTATATAAAAAACCAGCAGCGTCACGTAGGCGTTGTCAGCGAAGACGGCTCAACAATACAGGCACTGAAGATTGAGCCGGCACTGGCGGAGCAAGGCCTGCTTGGCCTGATCGACACTTATGGCGACGTATCGCGGCTGGCCGAGCTGGATCGCGCAGCGGCTGAACCGCTGGGCTCCGTCCAGTTGCTCGCCCCCATCCCCCGCCCTCGCCGCAATATTTTTTGCGTTGGCCGCAACTACCATGCACACGCACAAGAACTTTCCGGCTCCGTATTCAAGGACAACAGCAAGAATGTGGCCGCCTGGCCCATCGTGTTCACCAAAGTCCCCGAAACCGTCATCGCACATGGTGAAGAGGTGCTGCTGCCGGCAGACATCACGGAACAAGTCGACTATGAGGCGGAATTGGCCATTGTGATTGGAAAGCGAGGCAAGAATATCGGCAAGGCTGAGGCGATGAGCCATGTATGGGGCTATACCATCGTCAATGACGTCACGGCACGCGATGTGCAGATGCGGCACCAGCAATGGGATCTGGGCAAGTCGTTCGACACTTTCTGCCCCATGGGCCCTTGGCTGGTGACGGCTGACACATTCAATGGGGCGGACACACGGGTGCGCTGCTGGGTCAATGACGAGCTAAGGCAAGAGGGCCAGACACAAAATCTGATCTTTGATCTGCCCACACTTATCGAAACCTGCTCGCGCGGCATCACGCTTTACCCTGGCGACATCATTGCAACAGGCACGCCCGCCGGCGTAGGCATGGGTTTGAATCCGCCCCGTTACTTGAAACCCGGTGACCGCGTTCGCATTGAGATTGACGGCATCGGCACGCTGGAAAACATTTTTCGATAGAAGCAGCATTTAGCACAACCTCGACAAACCACAAGAATAAAGAGCCCGTCATCGGCTCTCCACAAGGCGAAGGAGACATCCATGAAAGCATCGGGATTAAAGCTATTGGCCGCCGGGCTGACCATACTGGCCTGCGGCACCGCCTGGGCTCAGTATCCGGAACGGCCCATCACCATGATTGTTCCATTCCCTCCCGGCGGCGTGACAGACACGGTGGCACGCCCCATTGCCGACGCACTCGGTAAAGAACTGGGGCAATCCGTCGTGGTCGAGAACAAGGCCGGCGCTGGCGGCGCCATCGGAACAGGCGAAGCGGCACGCGCCAAACCAGACGGCTACACGATCATGCTCATGCTCTCGTCCATCTCTATTCTGCCGGAAGCAGACAAGATATTGGGACGCAAGGCTGCTTACGAAACCACTGACTTCAAGCCTATCGCACGCATTACCGCAGACCCCACTGTCCTGGTGGTGCCGGCCAAGTCTCCCTGGAAAACAGTGGATGAGTTCATTGCAGCCGCCCGCAAAGCGCCCGGCGGGCTCAACTACGGCAGTTCAGGTATCTATGGCTCCATGCACGTGCCCATGGCCATGCTTGAGAAAAACGCCGGCATTCGCATGACGCACGTTCCCTATACAGGCGCGGGACCGGCAGTGGCGGCCTTGTTGAGTGGCCAGGTCGATGCGATCTCCACCGGCCCGTCCAGCATTCTTCAGCATATCAAGGCCGGTACCGTGCGTCCCCTGGCGCATTGGGGCGACAAGCCACTGAACACGCTACCCGATGTACCGAGCCTGTCCAAGGCGGGCTATGACGTGAAGTTCGTACAATGGTCAGGTATTTTCGTGCCCAAGGACGTGCCGGACGCAGTCATCGATCGCCTGCGTGAAGCAGCCAGAAAGGCCGCCAACAACCCGGACGTTCAGCAAAAAGTCCTCGGTACCGGTAGCCCCATCGATTACATGGATGCGGATGAGTTTCAGGCGTATTGGGATGCGGACGATGCGGTCCTGCGCAAAGCGGTGCAGGATATCGGGAGGGTGGAATAAGGTTCAGCATCGTATATCGGTCATCCCTCTTCGACCATGGATGCCCGCTAAATGGTCGCTACCACGTCAAGCACGAGGTGGCGGCCGTTGCAGCACCTTGAACTACCGCGGCGCTGCTATTGCACGCAGTTCAGTATTCAACCAATGATTCCTTGCGCAAGAAAGGGTTGCGCAAGGAGCAGCGCATCCCGAGCCCGCTAATCCAGGCCTCCTGCAGGCTTGATGGTGACAAACCCTTGAATTTGTGCTGATGTACGCTCAACGACCGGTATATTCTCGACAATGCCATCCTGATCGATGGATACGCCCGTAGGCGTGATGCCGCTCACTGCAACGCCAGGCGCAAGCGCCTGGCCTACAACGTATGCCTGCACCGGACCGCCGTTAATTGAGAGCAGCGCGGTCCCCCGTCCTTCTGCTTCGGTGATCAGCCCAACGACTGCCACGCGCACGCGCAATGCAGCTCCGCCAAACCAGCGGGCAACTGAAGTAATATCCCGGCCGGGATCGGATGAGGCATCCAGCGCAGCGGGAAGGATCTGCGGCCCGGGGGCCAGCAGCAGCGCCCCCCATACGCCAGTGCCCACAGCCACCGCCAGCGCGGCCAGCCCTTTGGCCAGGGAAGGCGCGTCGGGGCGGCGCAATGCAGAAAAACTGCTCATGGGCAATGCATCCTCGCGGCAGATACGGTGAGTTGCGAATTTATCGAATGAAAATACGCGGCGGTACTATAGAGAGTGCCGATTGACGTATTTGGTATTGTCATCTATAAGTTTAATAAATACTTTCAAAATAATCACAATTCTAAACTTCTGTGAAAATAAACAATCAGTACACGAGGGGGGGGAGGCTGGCGCGGCATTTGACGGCACAACAAGCCGACCGTGGGTATCAGCGAGGGTTCTCGCTGATTGAGATCATGGTGGTGGTGGTCATTATGGGCATCATGGCCGCACTGATCGTGCCCAATCTAATGGACAGGCCTGACCAGGCGCGCATCATCGCAGCTCGCCAGGATATTGGTGCGCTCATGCAGGCGCTCAAGCTATATCGGCTGGACAACGGCCGTTACCCCGCCACGGAACAAGGCCTCCAGGTACTGGCGGGAATGCCGCAACCTGGCCAGGCAGCCAGTCGCCGCTCCTACATGGACAACCTGCCCAACGATCCTTGGGGCACACCTTATAAGTACTTGAATCCAGGTGTACATGGGGAAATCGATGTGTTTTCATTGGGGGCCGACGGTCGGCCAGGCGGCGAAGGCAACGACGCCGACATCGGCTCTTGGTCTAAATAGTCGTGGAGCTCGGCAGGAGGGGTTCTCGCTGCTGGAGGTGCTGGTTGTGCTGGCGATTATCGGCATTGCAACAGCAACTGTCAGTATTAGTGCCTTCCAGAGCAAGGACGAGCATGCCCTGCGCGAGGACGCTGTGCGCCTGACGCAACTGTTCGCCGTCGCCCAGGCCGAAGCCCGCAAGGGTGGCAGCCCTGTTGTCTGGAAATATGACACGCGGGGCTATGGTTTTGCCCGTGCACCGCGCGATCTGTTCCTGCCCATGGGCCTGGCACGGCAAGCCGGGCCCATACAGGTCGAGGACTTTGGCGGCAACACGCCGCTGCGCAGGCGCAGCTGGAGCTCGGATAACGCCATTGAGGTGCGCGTCGATCCGCCCGCGGCCAATCTTTTCAATACCGAATGGATATCCGGCCCACGGGCGGTGGACTTGTCCGACGGGCTGAACACCATTCATATCGTACGCGCGGGCAATGGACAATATCAGGTGCGGCCATGACAACACCCGGCTCGCAAACCGGTTTCACGCTTCTGGAAGTGCTGATTGCACTGGCAATTGTCAGTGTGGCGCTGGCTGCAAGCGTGCGGGCCCTTGGGGTGGGCGCCAGTAGCGCGCAAGCCATGCAGCAGCGCAGCCTGGCCTTGCAGGCCGCCGAGAATCGCCTGGCAGAACTGCGCCTGATGCGCAGCCTCCCTGCCCCAGGACGCAAGACGGAACCCTGCCCGCAGGGCCCCCTACCCTTGGTATGCGAGCAGCAATTTCAGACAACGGTAAACCGGAATTTCCGACTTGCGAGCATACGGACGCGTCTCGCGAACGGCCCGGTGCTGGCGGAACTGAACGGCTTGCTGTCGGTCCTGCCATGAAGCAAGCACACTCAAATCAACAGGGTTTCACCCTGATCGAAGTGCTGGTGGCACTGGCCCTGATGGCGCTGCTGAGCGTTATTTCATGGCGCGCGCTGGATATGGTGGATCGTTCGCGCGACCGCCTGAATGCCAGCGCCGACGATACGCTGAGCCTGGTTCGTGTGCTGGGCCAGATCGAAAACGATATCAGCCGTCATGCCGGCAACGATATTCTGGCGACCGCCACGCCTTGGGATCCAGCGGCGCCCATCAGCGCACAATTGCCGCCCGGCATTACCTGGCACGAACCCGTGCTGACAGTCTTGCGCTCGGCCCATGACGGATCCTGGCAACAGGTGAGCTGGGATATGGAAGGCCATACGCTGCGACGCGCTGTGGGGCAAGCCGCTCGCACGCTCCCCCTGCCCCAGCCAGGCGCGAGTGAGCTTGTGCTGGGCCAGGTAGACGGATTCATGGTGCGCGGCTGGGTGCCCGGTCAGGGCTGGTCGTCGCTGAATGTGGACAACACGAAAGCAGCCGCCACTGGGCTGGAGATCGTTATCGCGCGGCATCATAATGGTACCCTGGAGACTTATCGCAAAGTGGTGCTGCTCCCATGAAACAGCACTTGTGTCTGCCCTGCCCTCATTGTCCGGCATCCACGCCGGCGAACCGGCAGCGGGGAATGGCCGTAATCGCCGCCCTGGTGGTGGTGGCTGCCGCTGCCGTGGCTGCTGCCGCGATCATGCAGCGGCAGGCGCTGCTGGCCGATACGCTGGTGAGCGAACGGGATCGCACGCAGGCAGACTGGCTGCTGCGGGGTGGGCTGGACTGGGCTCGCGTCATTCTGTTCAACGATGCGCGCCGCAATCCAGTCACCCGCAAAGACAGCATATGGTCCCAACCCATTGCAGGGCTTGAGGTCAGTACGCCAGATGGCAGACAGAAAGCGTATTTTTCCGGGCAAATCGAAGATGAACAGGGAAAATACAATCTCTGGCAACTGGCTGCGCAGGGAGTAGTGCAGCCGCGGGAACTGGCTATCCTGGAGCGCCTGATGGAGAGCCTGGCCATGCCTGCGGCACTGCCTGCCAACATGGCAAGCCGCGTAGCGCAATCACAGGCGGGCCCGCAACATGAACAACTCGCGCCAGGATTGAGAACCATGGCCGACCTTGTCGGAGTTGAAGGCATGTCGCCCGATATCGCCAATGTACTGTCTGCTTATGTCACGGTGCTGCCGCAAAAGACATCGATCAATGTAAATACAGCCAGCGCGGAAGTCCTCAGCGCCAGCATCCCGGGCCTGGATTTGGTCAAAGCACGTGATCTGACCGGCCTGCGTGATCGAGGCTTGTGGTTCAACAGCCGCGGGGATTTTGTGAATCGCCTGGACAACCCTCGCATCGCGAGAGATAGCAACCTGGGTGTGCGCAGCGACTGGTTCAAGGTGACGGGTCAAGTCGCGCTGAATGACAGCCTGTCCAGAATACAGGCGCTCTTGTATCGCCAGGGCAGCAAACCGCCATCGATACGCTGGATAGAGGGTTGAGATGAAAGGCCATTTGCGTTTATCCCTCCCTCCGTTTGCCCAGATCACCCCGCAATCCATCATGGCGTTTGCGCTGTTCGACCGCAACGGCCGCCTAATGCGCAGCGGCGAACTACCGCTTGAGCAACTGGCCGACGCACTGCCTGTGGAGCAAGTGCGAGCCATCCTGCACCCCGTTGATGCCGTCGTCGCAACAGTTCAGCTTCCGCCCTTGCCAGCCAGGCGTATGCCTGACGCCGTACAGAGCAGCGTTGAACCCATGGCGCTGGATGACATTGCCAATCTGTGTATCACCCACGGCCCGCGTGCACCAGACGGCACGGTTTGCGTTGCATGGGCGGATCGACGCGCATTAATCGCCGCGTGGCAGCAACTGGCCAATGCCCGACTGCAGATCACAGCACTGCTGCCCTGCGAACTCGCGCTGCCGGACGGAGATCCTCATCCCGACCTGCCCCTTGCGCTGCCCGTTGATGCACGCTGGCATGCGCCCTTGCCTACCTGGTCGCTGGCGAATCCTAAATGGCGTCCCAAATCGAAAACACGCCGCTGGCGCGGCGCCGCCCTATGGTCAGGCGCAGCGGCTCTGCTGTGGCTGCTGGGCTTAAATCTGTATGCGGCACAACTACGCGATGAAGCTCAAACACTGCACGCCAATACGGAGCTGACGCTGCGCACGGCTTTTCCATCTATCGGGATCATTATCGACCCCGTGAGACAGGCGCAAGGCCAGCGTGATCTGCTGCGACTGGCCAATGGCACGGCAGGCGAGGACGATTTCATGCCGCTGGCGCTGGACGCAGCCCGGGTACTGGATTTTGCAGAAGGCCACCTTGCCTCCTTGCACTACGAAAAACAGCAGTTGACGCTGGTGCTGGCTGAAGGATACACGCCCCCGAGCAACGAGGCGGCTTTGCAGCAGGCGGCTGCGGTGCAGTCGCTGACGTTGGAAAAGGACAAGGATGCGGCTCACACCTGGCATGTGAAACGCACTGACGCCAAAGAAGCGCGGGAGGAGCGCCGATGATGACACGCAAGCCATCGACGCAGGCCATGCCATTGGCCGCATGGCGCCAACAACTGGCGATGCGCAGGCAAATAGCAAGTATTTGGTGGAGAGCGCGTACACCTCGGGAGCGCAGGCTGCTGAGCATGGGCGCGCTGATCGTCGCGGCAACACTGGCCTGGACAGTGGGGATCGCGCCTGCGCTCAGGACCATAGATCAGTCTCGCCAACTACTACCTCGACTGCATGCCGATGCAGCCAAGGTCAACGCCCTGATTGTCGAATCGCAAGCGCTCGCGCGGTCGCAGTCGGGCAGGATTGATGCCGCCCGCATGCCGGAAGCGCTACGCGACAGTCTGGAGCGCGCCGGACTGGCTCCCAATGCCACAGTGAGCGATGCTGATGCGGATCAAAACAGTATGGGATGGCAGTGGGAGATTGCACTGTCCAATGCGGATGTCGTGCATGTCATGGAATGGCTGGCAGGCCTGCCCTCGCTGCTGCAAGTGCAGACGCAGGCCGTCACGCTCGCCCGCGCCAATATTGATGGCCGCGACAGACCGGGACTGGTGACAGGTCTTATCCGTGTCCGGCTGCCGGCGGAGGCAAGATCATGAGCCACCGTGTTCTCCTGTATGTTGTGGGCTTCCTGGTGGTGGCTGGGTGCGCTGCACTGGCAGTGCTGCCTGCGCGCTGGATAATGGCGGTGCTGCCGTCCGATCTGCCCATAGCCGTGGTCAATGCCACTGGGACGATCTGGTCCGGCACAGCGACAATTGCACTGGGCACGCCAGAACGGCGCCGCAGCGTGATTGAACCGGTTCACTGGCAGTTTTCTTTTTCGCCTGGCCCCCGCTTACAGCTTTCCCACCCGTGGCTCGGAGGCCCGGTGACCCTGTCACCCAATTGGCGGGGAATAGGTATTTCGGCGCAAAGGCTGCAGTTGCCGGCCGCCGTCCTGGGCGCGCTGGACGCCCGTATCGCAGCTGTCAGCCCGGGCGGGGAACTGTCGGTCAAATGGCCAGCCACCTTTATCGGCCCGATCTCGCATGCGCCTGGCACAGAGCTCCTGAATGCGGAGTGGCGCAATGCTGTGTCGGCCATGGCGTCGGTACGCCCATTGGGCGATTATGCAATCACAGTGCAGCAGGGCGCTGCCGATCAGGCCACTCTCATGTTGAACACAAAACAAGGTCCGTTGATGCTGAATGGCTCAGGCACCTTGAGCAACAGGCAGCTCCAGTTTGATGGCACTGCGCAGGTAGAACCATCAGCCAAGGCCGGAACCCACGCTGCCCTGCGTGATTTGCTGGCCATGCTGGGCCCGAGCCAGAACAACGTAACGCTTTTGCGTTTTCGCTAACGCTGCCCAGAACGTTAACCTCAACGAGATCGCATGAACAACCTTTTCAGCACTGCGCGCCACCATCATCATCGTTTCCGCCCGAGTTTCCTGGCGATGGCGTTCATGATTCCGCTCGCCCTGACAGCCTGCGCCACAGCGCCTGACAACCATGCTGACACCGGCAAGCCCTCGCAACTCGTTGTGCAGACCTCGACGGGCCAGGGCGGCTGGCGCCAGGAGCCACCGGCGAGCAGCAGAACCACACCGCCTGCTCCGGCGCCACGTGCCAGGACGACCTTGCGCCGTTCAGGCAGCTACGACAGCGGCAACAGTTCGTCTACAACAGACACTCCCGCCCGAAGCGCGCAGGGTGAAAACACTATGCTGAACTTCGTGGATGCCGAGCTTCCCGGCGTTATCCGTGCACTGGCCCGTTTCACCGGACGTAATTTTGTGGTTGACCCGCGCGTCAAGGGTCAGTTGACACTGGTGTCAGAAACACCGGTAGACCCTGATACCGCCTATTCCATGCTGCTTGGCGCCTTGCGCCTGCATGGCTTTGCCGTGGTGGATATTGATGGCGTAAGCCGCGTCCTGCCCGAGGCCGATGCAAAACTACAGGGGATGGCTGTCAGCAGCGAAAACAGGCCCGCTGCCGTGCACAGCGGCGAGCTGGCCACGCGGGTCTTTCATCTGCGCTATGAGAACGCCACCAATCTTGTGCCGGTGCTGCGCCCCATGATTGCGCCCAACAATTCGATCAACGCCTATGCGGGCAACAATACGCTGGTAATCACCGACTATGCCGACAATCTCGACCGCATCGCTCAGGTGATACGCAGCATCGATACACCGAACTCCGTCAGCACCGATGTTGTACCGATCGAATATGGCGTGGCACTTGACGTTGCCGCGCTGGCATCACAATTGCTGAACCAGGGGGGAGGAAACAACGGAGGCTGGCAAACGACAGTCGTGGCCGATCCGCGCAGCAATTCTGTGCTGCTGCGCGCCAACAGCCCTGAAATGCTGGACCGGGCGCGCAACTTGATTGTACGCATCGATAACCCCGATTCAGCCATGGGCAATATGCACGTGGTGTACTTGCGCAATGCGCAGGCTAGCCGTCTGGCGGAAGTGTTGCGTGGTGCGCTGGGAGGAAGGCAGGGAGCAGGCAATACCGGCAGCAGCATGGCCGGACCGTCAATGGGAGGTCTGTCCGATAGCGGCGGCGAGCTGGGCGGCGCATCAGGCGTGGGCCTGCCGAGCCAGGCGACGGCAATCGGCATGGAGAGCGGCATGGGTGGCCAGAGCAATGCCATGGGCGGCTCATCCGGGTCAGTGGACAGCATAGGCAGTCTCGGCGGCAGCGACAATCGCCCGCTCGCCTTTACAGCCGGCGGCGCCACGGTACAGGCCGATCCCTCCACCAACACCCTGATCATCTCCGCGCCGCCGCCGCTATACCGTAGCCTGCGTGAAATCATTGATCAGCTTGACCAGCGCAGGGCGCAGGTGCTGGTCGAAAGCCTGATTATCGAAGTCAACGAAGACAAGGCTGCAGAGCTGGGTGTCCAGTGGATGGTGGGCGGCGACAATATCAACTCGGGCAGCACATCAGTGATCGGCGGCACAAACTTCGCCGGTACCGGCATTAACCCCCATGGCCGTACCACCATTGATGCCCTGGCCCAAGGCCTGAGCCTGGGGGTCGTCAAGGGCACGATCAATATTCTGGGCAATGAGGTCATCAACCTGGGGGTATTGGCCCGCGCCCTGGAGTCCAAAGGCGGCGCCAATGTGCTGTCCACACCTAACCTGCTGACTCTGGACAACGAAGAGGCCAGCATCATGGTGGGCAGGACCGTGCCATTTGTGACGGGACAGTACACAACTTCGGCCGATGGCGCGAGCAACCCTTTCCAGACGGTGACACGCGAAGATGTCGGCCTGACCTTACGCATCCGGCCGCAGATATCCGAAGGAGGCTCCGTCAAAATGGCGCTTTATCAGGAAGTCAGCAGTATCGATTCCGCCGCATCCAGTGCGGCCACCGGGCTGGTCACGCGCAAGCGGGCCCTGAACACCAATGTACTGGTCGATGACGGCCAGATTATTGTGTTGGGCGGCCTGATTGAGGACACCGTGTCCGATAGCACCAGCTCAGTGCCGCTGCTGGGCGACATTCCGCTGCTGGGCGCCCTGTTTCGCTACGACAGCCGTAGCCACAGCAAGACCAATCTTATGGTGTTCCTGCGGCCGCACATCCTGCGCAACGCACAGGATGGCGCGAGCGTGACACTGGACCGCTACAACTATATGCGCGCGGCGCAGGCCGGGCTGCCTGCTCGCTCAACCTGGTTCTCCCCCGATACAGGCATGGCGCCGTTGCCCATCCTGGACCGTAATCCTTCCACCGGCCTGCTGGACCTGCGTGACCCAGAGCCGCCCGAGCCCTTGCCGGGGCGAGTTTCCGGCCAGCCGGGCCCTGCACTCTATCCCATAGTACCCTCCGCGCCCGCAGGGCATCTATGAACATCCGGCTTCCTTATGCTTGGGCGCGCGCGCATCGCGCCCTGATTCAGACCAATGCCGCAGGCAGCGTACTGACGACTTCGGAACGCACGCCTGCCTGGGCACGGACTGAAATTCGCCGGCGCTACGGCGAACTGGCGCAGCGCGAAGTGGCCGATGATGAGCTCGATACGCTGCTGGCCGCAGCCTATGCGCAAACCGACGATGCAGCGACAGTGGTTGATGCGGCGGCAAGCGAGGTGGATCTGGATCGCCTGATGCAGGACATTCCCGAAATCGAAGACCTGCTCGAAGCCCATGACGATGCGCCCGTCATCCGCATGATCAATGCCCTCTTCACGCAAGCTGTGCGCGATGGCGCCAGCGATGTTCATCTGGAAGCCTTCGATACGCATTCCGTCGTGCGTTATCGGGTCGACGGCACCTTGCGCGATATCGTCAGCCCGCGCCGTGCGCTGCACAACGCGCTGGTATCTCGCATCAAGATCATGGCCAGCCTGGATATCGCTGAAAAGCGCCTGCCCCAGGATGGGCGCATTGCCCTGCGCGTGGGGGGCCGCCCGATCGATGTACGGGTCTCGACACTGCCCACCGGGCATGGCGAGCGCGCAGTACTGCGCCTGCTGGACAAGGAAGCGGGACGGCTGGAACTGGAACGCCTGGGCATGGCGCCCGATGTGCTGGCCGCGCTTGACCGCCTGATTCATCTGCCGCACGGGATTGTGCTGGTCACCGGCCCCACGGGCAGCGGCAAGAGCACTACGCTGTATGCCGCACTGGGACGGCTGGACACCACAACGACGAATATCCTTACCGTGGAAGATCCCATCGAATACGATCTGCCGGGCATAGGCCAAACGCAAGTCAACCCACGCATAGAATTTACGTTTGCGGCCGCCCTGCGCGCCATTCTGCGGCAGGATCCGGATGTGATCATGGTGGGTGAAATCCGCGACCTGGAAACTGCACAGATCGCCGTACAGGCCTCGCTAACCGGCCATCTGGTGCTGGCGACGCTGCATACCAACGATGCGGTATCCGCCGTTACCCGCCTTGTCGACATGGGGGTGGAGCCTTTTCTGCTGGCTTCTACCCTGCAAGGCGTGCTGGCGCAGCGGCTGATACGCAAGCTGTGCGCACATTGCAAAATCAACCATGCCGATGGTACGGCGGCCTTGAACCCAGCCGGATGCAAGGCATGCAGTCACACGGGCTATAGCGGGCGTACCGGCGTGCATGAGCTGTTTGCACTGGATGACGCAACGCGCGGCCTGATTCACACGAATGCTGATGAACAAGCCTTGCGCCGTGCGGCGCTGGATACAGGCATGCGCAGCCTGCGGCCGGACGGCATGCGCTGGGTTGAACAGGGTGTGACCACCGAAGCAGAACTTGGCCGCGTAACCCGCGACACCTGAACGGAGTCTCTATGCCGACCTATCACTATGAGGCTGCCAATGCGAACGGACAGGTAGAGCGCGGGATGATCGACGCCGACACCGAACGCAATGCCCGCCAGGTACTGCGCGCGCACGGCTTTGTGCCCTTGACGCTGCGGGCGGCCAGCGGAAGCAAGGCTTCGGCTGGGGCCACGCTCAAGGGCAAGCGCCTGGGCGATGCAGACCTGGGCTGGTTGACACGCCAACTGGCCAGCCTGCTGGCTGCCCACCTGCCGCTGGAGGCCGCGCTGAGCGCCACGCTGGAACAGGCAGAGCGACCGCATATCGCCAATACGCTGGCAGCCGTTCGCGCAGACATCCGCGCCGGTCACAGGCTGGGCGAAGCACTGGCAGCACATCCGCGCGACTTCCCCCCCATTTACCGCGCCCTGATCGACGCAGGGGAACAGTCCGGCGATCTGCCACAGGTCATGGAGAAGCTGGCCGACTATATTGAATCGCGTGGGGCACTGCGCAACAAGGTGCTGACCGCCTTCATCTACCCGGCCATTGTGACCCTGGTGTCAATCTGCCTGGTGATTTTTTTGCTCAGCTATGTGGTGCCGCAAGTCGTGGGCGCGTTCAGCCACACGCACCAAACCCTGCCGCTGCTGACACGCATAATGCTGTCCGCCAGTGGCTTTGTGCGCGACTGGGGCGCCATCACTGCCCTGATCCTGGCGACGCTGTTTGCACTGTGGCGCTGGCATCTGCGCCAGCCTGCGCCCAGGCTGGCCTGGCACGCACGCGTGTTGCAACTGCCCCTGGTTGGCCGCTATGTGCGGGGTGTGAACACGGCCCGCTATGCGGCAACGCTGGCCATCCTCACGGGTAGCGGTGTCCCATTGCTGGCTGCGCTGGACGCCGCTGGGCGCACCCTGGGCAACGACAGGTTAAAGCTCGCTGTGGACGAGTCCACCCGGCTTGTGCGTGAAGGCAGCCCGCTGGCCAGCGCCCTGCAGACACAGAAGGTGTTTCCCCCACTGCTGATTCACTTGATCGGCAGCGGCGAGCGTACGGGCGAACTGCCCGCCATGCTGGAGCGGGCAGCGCGCACGCTCTCGAGCGAACTCGAGCGCCGCGCCCTGACCATGACCGCGCTGCTTGAGCCCTTGATGATATTGATCATGGGCGGCATGGTGCTGGTCATTGTGCTGGCCGTGATGATGCCGATTATTCAAATCAATCAGATGATTCAATAAGAGCAGTAAATATGGGCCAGTGCGGGGCGCGCCCTGCGGGCGGCCCGCACTGGCTCTGTGTGCGGATTCCTGCCTGAGTCGCTGCCCAGATCATGATGGGGCAGCGCTCAACCAGGCGCCGGTGCGTCCTTGACCAGCCGAAAGCCGAGGTGCGACATTGGGCTATAGGGATCGGCAGCACGCCGTGCGCTGGGCCGGTAAGACAAGCAATAGCTCTCATTGCACAGAAACGACCCGCCGCGTATGACGCGCTTGGGGGCATTGACAGGCACGCCGGGCTCGGACGGATCATAGGATTGCGTCGGGCCTTTCGGATTATCAATGGTCGCTTTTGCAGCCGCCTTGGCCTGCATGGCGAAATAGTCGGCACGATACCAGTCGGCCACCCACTGCCAGGCGTTCCCTGTCATGTCATACAGACCATAACCATTGGGCGGGAATGTGCCAGCGGGCACCGTACCGGTTGCACCGCCTGCCTTGGGGCTGACAACCGGGAAACTGCGCTCCTTGCTGTCCCAGTAATTGGCCTGCTGCTTGCCGTCTGGAGCCAGATCATCGCCCCACACGTAGGTGGCCTGCTCCAGGCCCCCACGCGCTGCGAATTCCCATTCGGCCTCAGTAGGCAGGCGCTTGCCCGCCCACTTCGCATAGGCTTGTGCATCCGCATAGCTGATCTGTACAACCGGATGATCGCCCTTGCCCTCGAGAGAGCTGCCTGGCCCCTGCGGATGGCGCCAATCCGCGCCTGGCCTGTAGCGCCACCATTGCATGTAGTTCTCCAGGCTGACCGGTACTTGCGTGCCGACAAAGACCATCGCGCCAGGCACCAGAACATCATCTGGGGGCCGCGGCGTACCGGGCGGCAACTGCACGCGCACAGTATCCCAATCCGGCTTTTTTTCGGCCGTGGTGACGTAGCCGGTTTCCTTCACGAACCTGGCAAACTCATCGTTGGTGACATGCGTGAGATCCATCCAGAAGCCATGCACCTTGACGGAATGCGCGGGACGCTCGTTGGCCTGCGCCATCTTGCTGTCGCTGCCCATCAGGAATACGCCCGAGGGCACCCAGGCCATGTCCTTGGGTGTGTTGACGCCGTCGCCAAGAATGACGACAGGCTCCGCAGGCGTTTGTTCCGCCGGCCATGCGAACCAGGCCAGCGCCCCGCCCGCCACCAACACGCCAAGCGCGCCGCCACCCGCCAGCAACAGTTTGCGTCGCAGGGTCCTAGTAAATGCCATATGAGCGCTCGCAGGTCTTGTTCAGATTGTTCTGGATAACTGCCTCATCCTGATTATCTGTCAGCCCATCCCGAACACCGCCCACAACCATGTCATACATACTGGACAGGCCCCAGTCATGCGCGATGCGGCGCCAGTTAATCAAATCCTCCGCATTGACCACGCCATCCTTATTGCCGTCCCCTGGACAATCGGGCTCGGACGCCAGAATTTTGGTGAGTGTCGCATCAAGACTGTCGTAGATGCCCTGTATTTCCGCCGTGGGGTTGGCCAACAGGTCGCGATCAGGGGTATCAAGCAGAGGCTTGGGTGCAGCCTGATTGATTTCGAACAGCTGATCGGTGGAGGTTGTCTCGAAACGATCGGTGGTCGGGTTGTAATCCAGGGCGGAGTTGCGAACCAGCTTGTATTGATCATTGCGCACAGCCACCGAAGACTCGGGCAATATGCTCAGCAGGGCCTGCCCCTTGCCGTAGCGTGCCTGGTTGACGGCAGCGCATGTCTCGTACCCCACGCCTCCGTTGTCAATCACCGTGTCTGAAGTGTAGTTCGGCCCCCACCAGGCACCCTGATTGTCTTCACACACGCTCTTGGAGGTAGGAATGACTGTGCATGTCGTACTGATCACGCAGGGCCCGTTCCTGGCGCCATTGGCTTGCAGATTCATGCCGCCCATGGTGAAGTTGACCGTGCGCAGGCTGGGCTGATCCGGGTTGGTCAGGTAAGGCAACACGCCCACCGAGTCAATGGTTCTGGGCACAAGCTTATGTGCATCAAGCCCGGCCAGTTCGCCGAAAAACTGGAACAGATCGACAGCATTGACCATGTGCTCGACTTCGCGGTCGGGCTGAACAACTTGAGGACCGGCAACGATGAGCGGATCCCATACTCCCGTCTGATAGGCGGTGCCCTTGGCTTGCGAGGGCTGAAATGGCGCTTTGACCGCCGTGCCCAGTGTGCCGTTGTCACCCACGATGATAATGGTGGTGTTCGAGGCCTTGGGATCATAAACCAGGCTGCCGTCGCCTCCTCGGGTAGCCAGCCCTGTTTCGACCAGCAAACGGCCGAATTCGGTATCCATGGCTTCGGTCATTTTGTTCTGGATCAGGCGGCCAGGCTCAGTGGCGGTGCAGTCCCAGCTATCCGATGCCGGGCCATCGTGCTTTCCGAGCAGCGCGCCGGGCGGCTGTTGCCAGGGCGTGTGGGCCGAAGTAAAGCTTACCGTGGCCATCCAGGGCCTGTCGCCCGGACGTGAATTGATCCATTCAATGGCGGCATCGGTTTCGATTTCCGTACGATAGCGTCTGGCGCGCGGGTCGGTAAGCGCCACTTCTTCTTTATTCTCGCCATCGATGATCACCAGCGGCGACACGTAATAGCCATTCAGCTTGGTGAAATCAATCGTCGAAGGTGGCTTCCCACACGCCTTATCCGGTACAAAAATACCACCCGAGGCCAGACACTGCAGACCGGCTGCGTCCTGCGATAAAGATGTGCGCTCGATCACGCTGCAGGTATTGTCGGGCTGATAGCAGGCGCCCTTGTCCGAGCCACCGGCATGCTTGCCGGGAACGAAACCGCAGGTATATTTCTCACTGCCTGTCGCAATGCCCCCCGCCGTCACATCAACGGAGCCAGGCAGGCCGCCCACCCAGCCATAAAAATAGTCCCAGCCCAGAACGCTGGGGGTCATGTTTTCTGCTTCGTTGTTCTCAGGCCCCGCAAGGTGGAGCTTGCCAAACAGGGCGCTTTCATAACCAGCCTGCTTGAGCAGCTTGGGCGCCGTCATGTCATAGGGAGAAACCTGCGAATTGGCCAGGTCGTTGGGCCCGATCGCCTGATTGATATTGGTGCGGAAGGGGTAACGTCCCACAAAGAAGGCCGCGCGACTAGGCGAGCACTCCGGCATGGCCCAGGTATTACGAAAGCGAACACCTGCGCTCGCAATCGTGTCCATATTTGGCATGCTTGGCGCAGTCGCCCCGCCATAACCGAAGGATTTCATCTGGTCTATGCCGACGTCATCCATGATGACGAACAGAATATTCGAGGTTTTCGGCTCATCGCTGGAAGCAATGTCAGCGTCGCTGCCGCCGCAAGAGGTTAGGACAAGCGCTGCTCCTGCTGTTATCAGCAGTTTGGGAAGCGTCGATTTCAAGGCAGTCTCCAATGGATGGCTTGCGCCATCGTTCCCCCCCAGGCTTTACGCGTTGAAATGCCACGCTATGTCTTTTAGCCTAGGCCCATTTGATTAGTGTCATATTTTGAAAAATCGTAATTGATTAACATCATGCCCGCAACCAAAATAAACATTATGTTACGGGCACCTGTGAATTTGGCCGAAAGGACAGCTGCAAATCGCGGCCAAGCCGTACCTTTCACCAAAAGGTACTTTGACACGACTCTGGATGAAACAAGCGCCCCATAGCGGGCACATCATAAGTGTCAAATTTATCTATTTATGTTACTATTTCATCCAATTATTACAATTAGAAAGCAGGCCCAATCAAGATATTGTTTGTTCGCCAGCACGTCGGCACCAGCGGTCAGGCACGGTGAACACAGGAGACTCCCTTGCATAAGACGCATTTATCCCTGGTTGCGGCAGCGTTTTGCGTACTTGCGCTGACCTCATGCGACGGCAGCAGCAACATGGCCTCCAGCGACGATCCGCCCCAGTCGCAGCCTCCAAATATCCTATTTCTTGTCCTGGATGATCTCGGTGTCGATCAACTGTCGGTATTTGGCTATGGTGGGCTAACGGCCGCGAAGACGCCCAATATCGATGCCGTCGCGCATGCTGGTGTACGTTTCCGCAATGCCTGGTCCATGCCAACGTGCACACCCAGTCGCGCAACTTTCTTCCAGGGACGCTACCCATTTCGCACCAATGTCGAAAATGCCATTGTTGCACTCGATCTCGCAAATTCGCAGGTTTCACCTTATGAGATAACAACTCCCAAAATCCTGAAGGACAAGGGGTACGTAAGCGCCGTGATCGGCAAAATGCATCTCTCGGGTTCAGACCTGAATAAAGACAATAATCCGCTGGGTAACGGCGTGATGCACGAATTGGGGTGGGATTATTTCGAAGGCTATCTCGACGGCGGCCCCTATCCCATCGATACAACGGCAGGCGGCGTCAGTCAGAACGGCGGCGTCTATAGCTGCGGCTTTGTTCCCAACACACGCGACGATTCCGCCAACGGCGCCGACAGCGGCGCCTGCTACCAACCCACGGGCACCTGCACGGCAATGTCCACGGCGACCTTTGCCACGCCCGGGCGCATGTGTCTTGAACAGGGGGGCATCTTTGATCCGGGCCAGTCCTGTCACACCACGCCACCCTCATACATCAATTTCAATGTTCAGAACGGCTATTACACCAGCCAACTGATAATCAACCATCCGGACGCAAGCGTGGAAAGCCTGCCCGTTTCTGATCCACGCGGCCGAGGCTATCGAAGCACCCTGGAAACGAACGGCGCCATCCGCTGGATCAAACAGCAGGCAGCCAATCAGCCATGGATGGTCAGCGTAGGCTATTCGGCCATCCACACGCCGCTCCAACCGCCTCCCGGTTCACTGCTGCCTGATGGCTCCGTCGAAACTGGCGCCTACACATGTTCCGGCATCCAGGAGCAGCGTGTGTTGACCAACCAGATGATGGAAGCCATGGACAAAGAGATCGGCCGTCTGCTGGTCGAAATTGGACTGGCTCAATATAAGACGGACGGCACGCTTGATTACAGGCCTGAAGACAGCAACACGGTTGTTGTCATCATGGCGGACAACGGCACTTACGCACCCAGCGTCAAGGCGCCATTCAACCCGACGCGCGCCAAAGGCTTTCCCTACCAGACCGGGGTATGGGTGCCTTTGATTGTGGCCGGCCCCATGGTCAAGGAGCCCGATCGCGATGTTCCGCATATGGTGAATTCGGCCGATATGTTCAGCCTGTTCGGCGAGATTGCCGGAATCGATGTACGTGAAAAGGTGCCGCAGTCGCGCGGCCTGGACGCACAACCACTACTCGCTTATCTGACCGATCCCGGCCACGCAAGCATTCGCAGCACCAATTACACTGAAATGGGCACTAATATCACCTCTACCACCGTAGCCGCGGCCCCGCCATGCATCATTCCTTCGTCCAATGTTTGCGTACAGGTATTTCCACAACAGGGAGTGTGCGAGGATCAGGGCGGCGTCTGGTATGGCGCTGGCGGCGCTGCAGGCAGCACAGGTCTCGCATCGTGCTGCGCAGTCAATGACTACCTGTCATCGCAGGGTGAGGCGCAGGTGGATATCCTGCCACACTCACAAAGAGCGCTACGTGACGAGCAGTTCAAGCTCGTACGCATTGAGCGCCTGAACTGCGACACTAGCCAGACGGAATCGGTCGACGAATTCTACGAGATCGACGAAGCTACGCCTCTTCCCAAGCTGGACAATGCCCTGAGCAATCTTCTTGCCCGCAAGCGGATGACGCCCACGCAGCAGCAGCATTACGCAGCCTTGGTATCCGGCCTGGATAGTCTGCTGGGCAGCGAGATCGAATGCCCGGGCGACGGCAATCTGGATCAGGTGGTCGACAACACAGACATCAAGAACTGGAAACGATTCAATACCGCCAACGGCGGACACTCCAGCTGGTACGATTTCAATCACGATGGGCTCACGGATGCGGCCGATCTCGCCATCATCCAGCAGAATCTCGGCAGGGATTGCCGGCCCAATACGTAGGGGCAGGCACGATGAAACTAAAATACTTTGTATTCCTGCTCGCCGCCCTGACGGGAAGTTCCTGCCTGGCGGCGGGAACCTCGGATAACCAGGGCTTCTACCTCGGTCTGTTTGGCGGCGTGGGCTCGGCGGCCTCCGCCAGCCTGCAGCAAAAAGGCGCTGTGCTGATTAATCAGTTCCACTCATTGCCCATCGATGCAAGCGGATCGACTGGAAGCAAACATATTTCGCTGGGCGGCGCCCATCTGGGCTATGAGTGGCAATCTTGGCGTCGCGACGGATCGGCATGGGCGGTAAAACCCGCTGTCGAGATTGAAGGCATCTATATCGGAAAGTATTCGCCTGTTGGCGAGATGCCTGTAATTCCACGCCCTCTCGGCACACAATATGTCACCATTCCCACGACAGCGGGTATCCTGCTGGCAAACGCGGTGTTTACCCTGCGCACACCCTACTCAAACAAAGTGTTTCCGTATGCCGGACTTGGCGCCGGCCTGGCCAGGCTATCCATCAAGGGTTCAGACTCCGCAAACCCCTCCGAGCCTGGCATCAACCACTTCAACTCGGATCCGGATGCATCAGATACGGCATTCGCCATCCAGCTTAAAGCGGGTATAAAAGGACAAATTCACAAGAACTTATATCTGTTCACCGAATACAGATATCTTTCTGTCAAAGCCACCAGCTATACATTTGGATCAACCGACTACCCTGGTGTACATCTTCCTACCCTGCCCTGGGATGTAAGCCTCGGACGCCAGAAATACAATCTGTTCGTCGCCGGCCTGCAATACAGATTCTGAAGCGTCGCGCGAAGTTGCCGGCGTATCGTCAGCGCTCTCTGTACCTTTCCCACCCGACGATCAAACTGTGCGACATTCGGCCACCCTCTCTGTTTGAGGGGTGCGCGCTATCCAATGACATTGGACTCGCTACGTTCTCCTTCTCTTGGCCCCTTGCCATTTCGCACCGCCCCGGGCGAATACCCCGTCACGCGCTTGAAGGCCCGGCTGAAAGCCGCATGCGATCCGTAGCCCAGGCGCTCGGCAACGGCGTCTATGGATAAGCGGTCGCGCGCGATCCATTGGGTCGCCATGCGCATCCGAAGTTCTGTCACATAGCGCAATGGGGTGACGCCGGTTACTGTCTGGAATCTCTCGGCAAAGACAGACCGAGAACTGCCCATCCGCTCCGCCATTTTTTCGACTGTCCAATCATGGCCGGGATCGCGATGCACGGCCGCAATGACTTGTGCCAGGCGAGGATCATGCAGCGCTTCGATCCAGCCGCTGGCATTCCCACAACCACTCCAGTTCGAACTCCATGGCGCCGCTAAAGACGACCACACGCTCTCCGAATTTGCAAAGATACACGCTTACCGGGAGCAACCACCGCGAGAGACAAAGCCAAGCTTGAAAACATCCTGTCGATCCAAAACAGATTGATTCTCATTTAAATACTAATTAATATTCTCTTTCAGGGCTATGAATTAATCGAATATCCCGTCACCTGGCTTCGCGTATTGCTCACCGTGCAGGCGCGTCGGCGGGTGTTTGAAAGTGTCGCCAGTATGGCGCGCGCAGCCCTTACGCCACTTGCCAACTTCCAGGGCTACTTGTCAACCGACATGCCCCCTTTCCCAGCGAACTCAACATGCCCGCCCCTCTGCCTTCCCACGCGAGAAAGCCACAAAGAATCACTGTCAGAACATTCCTGGTTTCCGCTCATGCAGGCGCTTTAATAGGCGTCGCCTGGTCCCTGCAGTATGCGCCAACGGTGATCGCCCAAACGCTTGAAACACAAGCGGCAAACGCCGGCGCATCAGATGTGCCATCGGGCGCCCGTACCACATTGGCGCCAGTGACAGTCGTCGGCTCCACCGATGAAACACCAACCACCGAGGGATCAGGCGCCTATGGCGGCGGGTCGACCACGGTATTCAAGGGCGCACTGTCAGTGCGCGAGACACCGCAGCCGGTGACCATCATCTCGCGACAGCTGCTGGACGATCGCAAGCTGCCTGATATGCACGATGTACTGCAGAACGTGCCCGGTGTCACGGTTGACTATACCGATAGCGAACGCGTGAATTATTACTCCCGCGGCTACCAGATCGATTCTCTGCAGGTCGATGGCATCAATATGTATCAAAGCGGCTCGAACTTCATCCAGCCGGACACTGCGGTGCTGGATCGCATCGAGATTCTGCGTGGTTCCGCCGGCATTCTGCGCGGATCAGGCAACCCGTCGGCAACTGTAAACCTGGTTCGCAAGCGCCCCACTCGCGAATTTCAGGCCAGCGCGGCGCTGACCGCTGGCTCCTGGGATCGCCGGCGTGCAGAGGCAGATATTTCGGGCGCGCTGAATGAGAGCGGCACGGTGCGCGGCCGTATCGTGGCGGTCGCCGACAATAAAGACTTCTTCCAGGATGCGCGTGACGAGCAGCGCCGCGTCTTTTATGGCGTTCTGGAAGCCGACCTCACAGACCGCACGAAGCTGACCGCATCGTTCCAGCACTCCCAGCTGAAAGCCACAGGCTCCTGGGGAGGCCTGCCGCGCGATTTCGACGGATCGCCGTTGGATCTGGGCCGCAGCACGTATCTGGGCGCAGACTGGAACCACTGGAATCGCTGGAACCAGCAGGCCATGCTGGAGCTTGAACATCAGTTCGAAAATGAATGGCAGATCAAGGCCACAGCCATGAACACACGTTTTCGCTACTTCGATGGTGGCTTCAAGCAAACGTATATCTCGCGCGCCAGCACCAGCAACCCCTATCTTTTCAATGTGACCACGTCGGTGTATCCGGACAGCGCCAGCGACCAGAACGCTTTTGCCCTGTCTGCGAACGGCCCGTTCGAGCTGTTTGGCCGCAAACACCATCTAACCGTCGGGGCGGAAAGCAGCCATGTGCGTACAACCAGCTCCAGTGGTTACTACAACATCTCACCGATGACGGTCGACATCCGCGACTGGGATCCGTATTCGAGCTATCCCGAGCCTGCTGGCACGGCGGGCGGGTCCTATTATGAAGCGTCCAACAACCGAACCAAGCAGCAGGCGCTCTATGCGTTGAGCCGCATTTCCGTGACTGATCCCCTCAGCGTCCTGGTCGGGCTGCGCGCAACATGGTGGGACTACAACGTTCTGGATGGCGGCGCCCAATACAGCATCGACCGCGAGCTCACGCCCTATGGCGGCATCGTATACGACATCAATGACTATCTGAGCGCCTACGCCAGCTATAGCGAAATCTTCACCCCGCAAGAAGCCTATAACAGCAGCGGCGCGCTGCTGGATCCGGTCCGGGGCGAGGACTACGAGCTCGGAATCAAGGGCGAGTTCTTCGAAGGCCGCCTGAATGCAGCGCTTTCGCTTTTCCGCATCAATAACGTCGGCAAGGCCATGGACGACGCCAGCAGTCCCAACCCCTGCCTGCCCCATTACAACTCCGGCTACTGCAAAGTGGCCGGCGGCAAGACGCGTAGCCAGGGCTGGGAGCTGGAGGTGTCCGGGGCCATTACGCCAAACTGGCAAATCATGGCGGGCTACACCAATACGCAGACCAAGTACGTCCGGGACGCATCGGACAGCAACGTTGGGGAACCCATCCGATCCGCTGATCCCCGGCATTTGCTCCGTGTGTTCACGACCTACCGTTTTTCCGAGGGCGCCCTGCGCGGCCTGACCATAGGCGGCGGCGTGCAAGCCCAGAGCGACTTCTACGCCACCAGCAGGGGCATTACCGCACGCCAGCCTGGCTTTGCGATATACAACGCCATGGCCAGCTATGATTTCAACAAACATGTGAGCCTGCAGCTGAACGTGAACAATATCTTCGACAAGACCTATTACAGGAAAGTCGATGCGACTGGCATCAGCAACTATTACGGAGATCCGCGCAACTTCATGCTGACGCTAAGCGCCCGGATGTAGCCCTACGCCCCTGCCTGCGCCCCTGCCTTGACAACTCCCCTCATACGTATGAGACTTGACGGGTATTGGGCCGGGCAGGGGTGAATTCGACTGCACACGGGAGGGAGGGTGCACAGCGCAACGCATGACAAAGAATCGGCCCAGCAAGGCCGGCGCAAAAGAGTTCCGATATTTTCGAAGTACCGCCTCAAGGTAGCGCTGCGCGAGCCGACGGCGGCCATTGGCATTCTTGCTGCCATCCTGTTCTCTTATCTGATCGTCGCGCCCATTGTGTCGCTGCTGGGCGATGCGTTCCGGGTCCAGTTCGCCGATTCGATGCGCATAGGCCAGGCCGCCGGGTCGCTGACCTCCTACAACTTTGCTCGGGTATTCAAGTCTATCGTCGCGCCGGATATTCTGTGGTATCCGTTGATACACACCCTCAGCGTCGCGCTGGGGGCAATGGCCATAGCGCTGGTGGCCGGCGGCCTGATGGCATGGCTCATCAGCAGGACGGACATTCTGGGCCGCAAGTGGTTTGCGACGGCGCTGATTGTTCCCTATATGCTGCCCTCGTGGACGATAGCGCTGGCCTGGAGCTCGATATTCCTGAATCGCACCGTCGGCGGCCAGCCAGGCCTGCTGGAATCGCTGGGCTTCGAGCCGCCTGACTGGCTGGCATATGGCCAGTTTCCCATTACCATCGTCCTGGCGCTGCATTACACACCATTCGTCATTCTGCTGTTCGGCAATGCGCTGCGTTCCTTTGATGCCCAGCTGGAAGATTCCGCGCGCATGCTGGGCGCGAGGCCCGCTACCGTGGCCCGCAGAATCATCATCCCGCTGATGCGCCCTTCGCTGCTCTCGGCGGTTACCTTGATCTTCGCCAAGTGCCTGGGTGATTTCGGCGTGGCCTACATACTTGGGGCACCGGTCAAATACGACGTGCTTGCCACGTCGCTGTTCCGTGGCGTCACCGCTAGACAAGGGGGCGAAGCCGCGGTGCTGGCAGGGGTGATTATCCTCATCGGCACGATTTCCGTGCTCATCGACGCGCGCCTGGTGCGCGAAGCGCGGCGCTTCATCACAATAGGCTCGAAAGGCTCGATGAACCGGACGCAAAGGCTGGGTTCCTGGCGCCTGCCCATGACTGCGCTTGCCGCCGCAATGTTCACGGTAAGCGTGGCGATTCCGCTGCTTGTATTGTTCCTGAGTACCGTGATGCGTACGCCGGGCCAGTTCACGCTGGAAAATTTCACTCTGGCCTATTGGATAGGCCATGATCTTCCCACGACGGCACTGCGCACCGGCATCCTGGTCACACCCGATTTCTGGCAGGCCGCCTGGAATTCACTGTGGATTGTCGGCATTGCGGCAGTATGCGCAGGGGTGCTCGGCGTACTGGTCGGATACGTGGTGGTGCGCACGCCGCTCAAGTCCATAGGCGCCTATCTGCGCTATATCACTTTCCTGCCGTATCTGGTGCCAGGCATTGCGTTTGCCGCGGCATGCCTGTCTATCTTTGCCGTGCCGCATGGACCGATTCCCGCCCTTTATGGAACGGCAGCGATTCTGATTCTTGCCCTGATGGCCGACCAGATGCCGTTTGCGTCACGAGCGGGCATATCCGCCATGATGCAGCTGGGCAAGGATCCCGAAGAGGCGGCCCAGGTCGCGGGCGCGGGCTGGTGGAAACGCCTGGTCAAGGTTGTGATTCCGATTCAGAAGGGTCCGTTGGCCGCCGGCATTCTACTGCCTTTCATATCGGGCCTGAAGGGGTTGAGCCTGGTGATCATGCTGGCCACTCCAGGCACTGACTTGCTGACCACGTATGCCATACGGCTGGTGGATTTTGGCTACAGCCAGGCCGCAAATGCGGTGGTTCTGATGCTGTCGGCCATCGCGTTCTTTGGAACACTGTTTCTGCAAAAAGCGACGAAGACAAGTCTTGCGTCGGGATTGGGAGGTTGACTGTGCCAAGAATCACGCTACGCGGAATTGAAAAACGCTATGGCAGAAGCGTGGCTGCGTCGGTCAGAAACCTGGATCTCGACATCGGTGACGGCGAATTCCTCTGCGTGCTTGGACCTTCAGGTTGCGGCAAGACGACGACCTTGCGGATGATCGCGGGGCTGGAACACCCGACAGCGGGCGAGATTCAGGTTGACGGCAAGATATTCGATTCCGTTGCAAAGGGGGTATACATGCCGCCCGAAAAGCGCGGCATGGGTTTTGTATTTCAGAGCTATGCCTTGTGGCCGCATCTGACCGTGCAGGACAATGTGGAGTTTGGGCTTGCATTGCGCAATGTGGATCGCAAGACCAGACGTGCCGCATCCGATGCGGTCATGGAAAAACTGGGCATTGCAAAGTATCGTGACCGCTATCCGTCCGACCTGTCTGGCGGCCAGCAGCAGCGTGTGGCACTGGCTCGCATGCTGGTCGTCCAGCCAAGCGTCATCCTGATGGACGAACCGCTGTCCAACCTCGACGCAAAGCTGCGGCTCGAGATGCGTGCCGAACTCAAGAGAATTCATCTTGAATCCAAGGCCACCGTGATATTCGTGACGCATGACCAGTGGGAGGCCATGACGCTGGCAAGCATGATCGCCGTCATGAATGAAGGAACGCTGCAGCAGCTCGATACTCCCGACAATATCTACAATCGTCCACGCAACAGATTCGTGGCCGGGTTTGTGGGCAGCCCGCCCATGAACTTTGTCGAATTGACCTCGGACGAGGGCACTGCACTGTCGGCATCGCTGCGCCAGTATCTCGATAGCGTAGGCCTCGGAGCTTGCCGGGGTTCGGTAGGCATACGGCCCGAAAGCATCTCGGTTGCGCCCATCGCGGGCGCGGTGCCCGCAACAGCCTATGCGGGGCAAGCCATAGTCACCGGCATCATGCCTACAGGCGGCAACTGGATCATCGAACTGATCGTAGCGGATGAAAAGCTGTTCGCCACGGTCAATGCCCCGCCTCGCATCCAGATGGGAGAAGAGACAAGCTTTGCCGTGGATCGAGCCGACCTGCATCTTTTCGACGGGAACGGAGACCGATTGCCGGATGATGGAGCGGTTTCCCCGCAAGACGAACAAAAGTAATATCGACAGCAAGCCGGCGATAACTGGCGCAGCACATTATTAAAGTAAAGGAGATGGCTGTGAGGCATACAAAACTGACTCAGACAAACAAGACCTTGTTTGCGGCATCAGCCCTTGCGGCGACGTTGCTGCTTGCCGTATATGGACAACCCGCATACGCGGCGTCGGAAGCTGCGGCATCCAGCGGCAGTACTGGCCTGGGCATTACCGATGCAGAATACAGCCTGGACAAGCTGATCGAAGCGGCGAAGAAGGAAGATCCGATCACGGTGGTGGACGCCACGGGCAAGATCAAGGTCATGGCCCAGAAGTTCACTGAAAAGTATGGGGTGAAGGCTACCGGCGAGAAAATGTCGGCATCGAACCAGGAGGAAATCCTGGTGCGCGAGGCGCAGGCACGCAATGTGCGGCACGACGTCTTCAACATGAGCAACCTGCCCGACGTCACGGCGCAGTTCCTTCCGCAAGGAATAGCCGTCAGCTGGATGCCCCCTGACCTGAAGGAAGAAACACCCACCGAATACCAGCACCCCGCCATTACCAGCCTGAATGCGTGGGTATGGGTCTACAACCCGGCGGTCTATGGAGATACCTGCCCCGTGAACAATATGTGGGCGCTGACCGACCCGAAATGGAAGGGCAAGATCAGCATCCCCGATCCCTTGCTGCGCAATGAAACCATGTTCTGGTTCAATCAGATTGCCGACAATGCGGACACCAAGATGAAAGAAGCCTATGAGGCTTACTTCGGCAAGCCGCTCGAGGCCAAGGAATCCACCGCAACAGCGGAATGGGTCGAGCGTTTTGCGGCAAACAAGGTGAAGGTGCAGAAGAGCGATACGGACGTCGGCCCCATCGTCGGCGCCAGCACAGCCGAAAATCCGGTCATTGGCTTCGTCAGTGCAGCCATCTTCAGCCACGCCAAACACGAGAATTTCCCGCTGGCAGTCTGCAAGGAAATGACACCCTGGATAGGCCAACTGACGCCTCGCGTAGCGGTCATTGCGGCAGGAACCAAAAGCCCCAATGCCTCCAAGCTGTTCGTGCACTACATGATGTCTGCCGAAGGCATGCTCCCGCAGATGGAAGACGGCAAGGTGTCGACCAACCGCAACGCCAAGATGCCTGAAAGCGAAGCATCGGGCGTGGACAAGCTCACCACCCAGATGTTCGTCAACAATTCAAACACAACACCCGACGACTTCAAGAAGCTGCAATACTGGCGTGATCTCTGGACTGTAGGCAGCCGATAATCTCCAACCGGGGCGGGCCCTGAGAGGCCTGCCCCGGGGTTTGGGCCTTCGCGGCTCAGGCGAAGACGTCCTCGATACGCTGGGCGTCGAGCAAGCCTAGCGACCATGCCTGCAGTTGCTGCGCATCGGCGTTTTCAAGCCGCACCTGGAAGGACGGCGGCAGGGCGCCGAACTTGTGCTCCAGCATGCTCAGCAGCGTTTTCCGCTGTTGTTGCATCCCCTGCTGTATCCCTTGCTGAATGCCTTTCTGCAAGCCGAGCTGCTCACCCTTCTGCAGCCCGATCTGTTGACCCTTTTTCAACCCGATTCGCTCACCCTTTTCAAGTCCAATCTGCTCACCCTTTTCGAGTCCGATCTGTTCACCCTTTTCCAGCCCGCTCTTCTCGCCTTCATGAAGGGCCCAGGCGAGCGCATTCTGGTCGTCGATCAGCGCCTGTTGGCGACGTTCGGCGGCCAGGCGCAGATCTTCTTCGGCGTACATCTGCTCAAGATGCTGGAGGGCTTCTTTGACGGGTGGGTAGGTAATGGCATTCATGGCGGCCTCGTTCAGCGTATGCAACAGGCAGGCGATCCAGGCGCGCAGCGGCGCGGGCAGTTTGCGCAGCCTCTCAGCCTTGCGTAGCTCGATTATATGCACTTGCAGCACCGAATCCAACAGCACCTGCGGGCGCTTCTGATCGCGCAGCGCAAAGCGCCAGCAGGCCTGGTTCGGGTACTGGTCAAACAGATCGTGGGCCGTTACGGTCCTGCATGCAGTGCGAATTATCTCGGCCGCATTCCGTAACGGCTCAGACTGGCTCTGGATAACCTGCCGAAAGCGATGATCAGGCATAGCGCCGCCAGTACGAAACCGCCGATCAGCACCGAAACTGCCGGCCAGCCGAAAGCCGCAACAGCTACTCCTGCTGCGCTTGGCCCGACCAATAAGCCGATATTGTTGCCCTGCATGATCAGACCCATTGTGGCTCCGAGTAGCTCGGGCCTTGGAGCATGGTGCGAGGCGCTCGCCAGGATAACGACAGGTACAAGGCCACTTGCAAAGGCGAACAGCACGCAGAGCACAAGCACTGCGGCGGCTGAGCCCGTTGCATGAAAAATTCCGGCGGCACTCAAGGCCATGGCGACAAAGCCAAGAGCCAGCAGCACTCCCGGACGCCAGCCCCAGTTGCGCAACTGTCCGCCGGCAATATTGCCCACAGCACTGACCGCCACCGCAATCGCGCTCAGTATGCTCGCCCCCTCTGCAGACATGCCCAGGTGATCGGTCAGGTAGGCGGGCAAAAGACCGAACAGCGCGAAGAAAGTAGCGGTGAATGTACCGAAAAGCCCCCAGAGCAGCCACGGCCCTGGTGCAGCCAGCGTGTCGCGGATGTCCAGAAGCATGGGACGGTGTGAGAGGCGCTGTTCGGGCTCTTCAACTGATTTGTGCAGCAATGCTGCATAGCCTGCCAGCACTACAGCGTTAAGCACCCAGAATCCACGCCAGCCCAGCAGCGTCAGCAATGGCGCGGCAAGCATCGCAATGGTCAGCCCTGCCGGCATGAAAGTCGACCATACCGCCATGGCCCGATCCTGGACATGCGCCGGTACTGTTCTGCCGATCAGCGTGGGCGCCGCAACGATCACCCCCAGGAATCCAAGCCCCTCCAGTATGCGGGCAGCGACCAGGCCGGCCGCGCCTTGCGCCAAGGCGCCCGCAAGCGAGCCTGCCGCCAACACGAGAAGCCCACCGACGGCTGTGCGCCGATAACCCATCCTGTCTGCCACAAACCCAGCCGCAATACCACCCAACGCACCTACCACTGCAAATGCCGACACCAGCCAGGACAACATTTGCATGGACAAACCCATGTCGTGCTGGAGCACGTATCCGGCGGCCGGCACTTTGCCCACCTGACAGGCGGCGAGTATGCCTGCGCCCGCGATCATCATGATTGCAGACCATGAACCCTGACGCGCCTCAAGCCGAGCGCTAGACATGATGGATGCCTCCTGCCGCCTCGGGTACGTTGGTAAAGAACTCCGGCCTTGAGACCCGAGCTTCTCCGCCACCATGCAGGAGCGCCTTTGGCGCCGCATTGATATAGCCTCGCTTGACCTCGCCGTGAACGGCGAGGCTTGCGCTTGGGCGCGTGGTCATGCGCCACCCGAGCGGTTGATCTGAAAACACCTGTGATCCCATGGAAGCGCAGTTGTCATGCATCGAATACCTCTTGGCGATTACTTTGCAGAAAACATCATGACATCATCAAACGAACTATATAATTGATAAAGTTTCGATTAACTTGATCTATGGAATAGATCATGCTTGACGCGCTTACGCTGGATCAGATGCGGGTATTCGTTGCGGTTGCCGAGGCAGGCAGCTTCCGGGCGGCCGCCAAACGCCTGTTGCGGGTGCAATCCGCAGTCAGCCATGCAATGGCGGGGCTGGAGGAGCAACTCGGCGTTACCCTGTTTGACCGTTCGGGGCATCGGCCCGTACTCACAGCGCAAGGGCGTATGCTTCTTTCCGACGTGCGCGCCATTCTTCTGAAGGTAGACAAAATGCGGGCCCGTGCGCGAGGCTTGGGCGAAGGTGTGGAACTGGGTTTCTCGCTTGCCCTCGATCCTCAGTTTCCACTCGAGATGGCCACCCTGGCCTTGGGCACCGTGCAGGAGCGCTACCCTTCAATCATGGTGCGGATACTCACTGCCTCGTTGGGCGAAGCCATACATGCCTTGCACGAGCGGCGCGCAACACTGGCCATCAGCACAATCGACCTTCCTGATCCCGGCATCGAACGCCACGCGCTCAGCTACATCAAGCGGATAGCCGTCGTGTCGGCAAATCATCCTCTTGCCTCGCGGGCTGCCTCGCAGGCGCCTCTGACAACCGAAGTACTCTCCGATCACATACAGATCGTGGGTGAAGACCCTTCCCCGCTGACGCAAGGCAGGGATTTCGCTGTGCTTTCCCCCGGCACATGGCGTGTCACCGACAACACCACCAAGCTTGCCCTGATACGGGCGGGAACAGGATGGGGAAACCTGCCTGCCTGGATGGTTGAACATGACATCGGGCAGGGAACGCTGGTGCGCTTGCCCATCGCCGAATTTGGCCAGCAAGGCGAAACCCAGGCGCAGGCATACCTGATGCACAGAACCGACAGCCACTTCGGGCCCGCCGTTCGGTTATTCGTGCAGGCGTTGCGCCAGATAACTGCCAGTTAATTTTCGGCCCGCTACGACGCGCCCGGAGGCAAGCACTACACCAATTCCCTCCTCTTGCTCGACATCAGGCGACCCAGCCGATGTCGCTGCGATCCTTCATATATGCCGCCAGGAATTCCACGCAAACCCTGACCTTGGCCGATGCGTTCAGCCGCGAGGGGTATACCGCCCAGATGTTAGCCTCCTGCCGATACTGGGGCAGTATGCGCACCAGCCGACCCTGTTCGATGAGGGGCCCTACATCCCACATCGACCGCAGGATGATGCCCCGGCCATCCACAGCCCAGTTGACTGACATTTCTCCGTTGTTGGTCGACAGTGAGCCACGCACCTTGACCGTGTGTTCGCGTCGGCCACGTTGAAGGCGCCATACGCCAAAGGGATGATCGCGCTCCTTGACAGCGAGACAGGTATGCGCGGCGAGGTCATCAAGGCTTTTCGGTGCACCGTTGGCCTCCAGGTATGCGGGGGATGCACAGAGTACACGATGATTGTCCGCCAATGGCCGCGCGATGAGATGGGGCGCAATCTCGTCCCCCACACGCACATCCAGGTCATAGCCTTCGGCAGCGACATCAATCAATCGGTCAAAGACCTCCAGATGCACCTGAACTGAACCATGCTGCGCGGAAAAAGCTGACAGCGCAGGCGCGACAACCCGTCGCCCAAAGCCAAAGCTGCTGCATACCCGCAATAAACCGCGCGGCTCACTGCGGGTGACCCCAACCTCTTCGATCAAATGGTCGACATCATCCAGAATGCGCTGGGCCCAGTGATAGATACGCTCGCCTGCTTCGCTCGTCACCACGCGGCGGGTGGTGCGATGAAATAGCGTGGTGGCCAGAGTCTCCTCCAGTATGCGGATGCGCTTGGTGACGTAGGCCGGCGACATGCCAAGGCCTGCCGCAGCGGCGGAGAAACTGGAGGCGCGTACGACAGCGCAAAACACACGCAAATCGGAGGGAAGCACATTATTCATGATTCGTGCATATTCATTTCACAATATGCTCCATTGTAGACAGACTGCCCGCCGTCTACCATGACTGCGCCGTTTTACTTTTATCGAGCATATCCATGTCCCAACTATTCAGAATCGCCGCCATTGCAGGCGATGGTATCGGTAACGAAGTGCTGCCTGAAGGCCTTCGGGTAGTCGAGGCCGCCGCAAATCGTTTTGGCCTGCAATTGGAAATCGTTCATTTCGACTGGGCCAATTGCGCCTATTATGAGCAGCATGGCGAGATGATGCCGGCAGACTGGAAGGCCCAGCTGCAAGCGTTCGATGCCATCTTCTTCGGCGCCGTCGGCTGGCCCAATACGGTGCCCGACCATGTTTCGCTATGGGGCTCGCTGCTGAAGTTCCGCCGTGAATTTGATCAGTACATCAACTTGCGGCACGTGCGCCTGTTTGACGGCGCGCCGTGTCCACTGGCGGGCCGCAAGGCTGGCGATATCGACTTTTATATCGTCCGCGAGAATACCGAAGGTGAATACACCAACCTCGGCGGCTGCCTGTTTCCAGACACCGACCGCGAAATTGTGATCCAGGAATCAGTGTTCACCCGGCACGGCACCGACCGCGTGCTGCGCTATGCCTTTGAGTTGGCGCAAAGCCGCGAGCGCAGACATTTGACAGTTGCGACCAAGAGTAACGGGATTGCCGTCAGCATGCCCTGGTGGGACGGGCGCGCCCATGCAATGTCGACCCACTATCCCGACGTCACTATGGATAAGCAGCACATCGATATCCTGGCAGCGCGTTTTGTATTGCAGCCGCAGCGCTTTGATGTGGTAGTGGCATCGAATCTGTTTGGCGACATTCTGTCTGACCTGGGGCCTGCGTGCGCAGGCACGATAGGCATCGCGCCATCGGCCAACCTGAATCCAGAGCGCAAATTTCCTTCGCTGTTTGAACCTGTGCACGGCTCGGCGCCAGACATCTATGGCAAAGGCATCGCCAACCCTATAGCCATGATCTGGTCAGGTGCGCTCATGCTGCAGTTTCTGGGAAGCGATGCCGCACATGATGCCATTCTGCGGGCAATCGAAGACTGCCTGAAATCCGGCCCCCGCACCCCAGACCTGGGCGGAAATGCGCGCACCACAGACATTGGCCGCGCCATTGCAGAGCACGTTACGGGCAGCTGATCCTAGCAACAAAAAAAGTCCACACCATCTACGAGGAGTCAAATAATGAAGAAAACATTACTCACCCTGTTCATAGCTGCGGGATGCATAGGCCTTACGCAGGCTCGGGCGGCTGACTACCCCAGCAAGCCGATCACCTGGATCGTGCCTTTTGCCGCAGGCGGCCCTACTGACTCATTAGCCCGACTGATGGCTGATCGAGTCGGGCGCGAGCTGGGACAATCCATCATCGTCGAAAATACACCAGGAGCTGGCGGGACAATAGGCGCCACCCGCGCTGCCCAAGCTGCACCCGACGGCTATACGATGCTGGTGGGCCATTTCGGCTATATGGCAGCAGCGCCTTCTCTCTACACAAAGCTGCGCTATGACCCGGTAAAAGACTTCAAGGGTATTTTTCGCTTCCCCGACACACCCATGGTGCTGCTGGTGAATGCCAAGACCCCATATAAATCCCTGCAGGAGTTTATCAGCGCAGCCCGTGCTCAGCCCGGAACCCTTAACATTGCCAATGCTGGCGTGGGCTCCGCGTCACATTTGACAGCCGCTTTGTTTGCACAAAGCGCTGGCATTGATATCCAGGGAATTCCCTATCGAGGCGGCGGCCAGGCACTGACCGACGTCATGGGCGGGCAGGCTGATGCCATATTTGACCAAACCAATACGGTAATGGCGCTGGCCGGTAGTGATAAAGTTCGACCACTTGCTCAAACATCACCCACGCGAAGCAATCAATTGCCTGATCTGCCAACCGTCGCCGAAGCTGGCGTCCCGGGCTTTGAAGCGCAGACCTGGTACGGTCTATATGCTCCAGCCGGCACGCCTCAGGCGGTAGCTGATCGCGTGCTTGATGCCTATCGGAACGCCTTGGCCGACCCATACTTCCAGAAAGCCCTGTTCAAGCAAGGCCTGCAGTCTTTGCCTGACAGCGAGTATGCAGGGGCAGCGCTGGAGCGACATACCCAAGCCGAGATCGAGAAATGGCGCAAAGTCATTAGCAACGCAGGCATTCAGCCACAATCCTGAGACCTGTCACCCATGAGTATTGCCGCTGAAACTGTCAGTGCCGATGGCGGCACTCACGGTGAATTCTTGTTGCAGTCGTTCACTCTACTCTCAGGAGCGTGCATATCTCCGCTACGACTGTCCTACACAATGTATGGCCAGCCAAATACGGATCGCAGCAACATCGTGCTGATTCTGCCAGGTACGAGCAACACGCGTCACGGCGCCCGGGGACATATCGGCGCCGACCGGGCGTTCGACACGCGCCGATACTGTGTGGTGTCAATAGATGCCTTGGGGGGTGGAGATTCCAGCCAGCCGGGCGACGGCCTTGGCATGGACTTCCCTGCCTACACCGTCGCCGATATGGTACGCGCCCAGCATGCGCTGGCTCTCAGCATAACTGATGGAGGCCCTCTTGCCGCAGTTGGCGGGGCATCGATGGGTGCCTTCCAGGCACTGGAATGGACACTACGCTACCCCACCCTCGTGTCTGCGGCAGTACTGCTGGTACCGGCAGCGCGAGCGGGCCAACTGTTCCAGGAGACCGTCAGACAGATGCGCCGCATTATCGAGCTGGATCCCGCATGGGAAAGCGGACGCTATCGCAACAACCCTAGATCCGGTTTGCTTACCGCGGGATACCACTATTTTCCCTGGACAGTCACTGACAGCTATCTTGAATCAGCCCCCCCTGAAACTCTCGCAGGAGATCTGCACGCAGTCGCCAACAACTTTGCAGGCTGGGATGCCTGGTCGCTCATTCGTCGATATGAGGCCTCAAGCCAATTTGATGCTGCCGATGGACGTGGCAACCTTGAGGATGCATTGGCCAGCATACAAACAAGGCTTCTGCTCATGCCGTGCCTGCAAGACAGGCTGCTCGGCGTTGACAGTGCCAGGCTGATCCACAGACTCGCCCCCCGGTCAGACTATGTGGAAATCAACTCCACACGAGGCCATCTTGCCTGGCGCCCAGTACCCGGATCCGAGGAAACCGCCCTGATCTGGCGTACGGTTTCGGAGTGGCTGGCCGGATAATCCCTCACACTCGCGCGCATATTATCTGTATACTTTTACGCCAATAAGATACAAAAAGTATCACCTATAGATCATAGCGCGGGGGTGGCGGGGCATGAAGCAACGGTTCTACTACATTGGCGGCATACTGCTGGTGCTGCTGGGCATATCAGGGTGTGCGCCGCTTCATAGTATTCCGGCGCCGCCTGCCGCCCTGACAGAGGCATCGCCGACCGAGCAGGACATTGCCGACGCATCCAATCGCCACATTTGGGGCCTCTTCGTGGATTTGCCTGGCACATCCCGCGTTTCACCACGGATGAAAGGCACAGAGATCAAATGGCGCTGGGTCAGGAAGGGGCAAGCCATAGAGGAAGCCTGGCACATCCAGGGATCGAAAGATCCCCTGAATACATCCTTGATCTGGCGCGGCGACGAGCCCGGCACCTTGTACTCCCGGACCCCGGGGCTGCTCAGCATGGCATGGCGCGGCCGGGTCCAGAACGATGGCAGCGTGTTATTCCAGGGCGCCTCCCCCATGGCAGCCTCTTTTCAGATGGCCATGGCCGCCGATGGCGCACTTGAGCTTCGCGGCGCCAGTATCAACGACGGGGTTCTGGTTTCCCTGAGCGAGGTGCAGCCAACAGACCGCTATGTGGCAACTACTGTGACGCCTGCCGACAAGCCATCCGTGGCAAGCGCTGGCAGCTCAACGAATACCGCCGCCTTGCAGCCTGTCCAGCACCCGCCCTCCACGCCGACGAGCGAATTTGCAAAGCCGGCACAGCAGGCACAGGAAAAATCCACTGCCTCACGGAACGAACAGCAGGCCACGGCCGCTGAACTGGCTGCCAAAGCCAACGATGAGGATCTGCTGGCGCATTTGAACCTGGCCACCGCCCGGCTTGCGCTAGGCCGCGCCAAAGTGGCGTCGGATAGGGCGCAGAGTTTGTTGAAGAGCAAGATCGTCATGGCGGCACGCATGAAGGACCAGAAGCCCAATGTAGCCAGCAAGGACGGAGACTTCTGGTCCTTCTGCATCTACGGCGTGCGTGGGTATGGTAGCGGCCAGGCTGCCCAGTACGCTGTTACCAACCTCATCAACCAGCGCATCTACGACGCCCCCTATCCGGCGTCTTCCAGACAAGCCCAGGCGGAGTTTGAGGCCTACCAAGGCCCAAATACCCCCTATCAGGTCAACGAACGTTTTGCCAACGCGGTCAAGCAATCCGGGCTTTTTTCGCGCACCCCGGACGGACATGCCCTCGAGTGTTTCACGTACGTTAGCTTGCAGATTGCACTCCACCATTACCCCAAGCCGGGCGAAGATCCCAGGATGACTTATCTTGTCTGGAACAGCCTTGAAGACGAAGAGCTGGCCGGACGCCTGAAAGTTCCGACACAAGCGGAGATAGACAAAGCCAAACGGAACGCCGAAGAAGCCACAAGGGCCCATCTGGCTGCCCAGGAATCCATGCGTCAGGCGGAAAAACGCGCGGCGTTGAGCGTCGAGGCCGCGAAACGCGCACAAGCCTGCGCCGCTGGCGAGGCAAAGGCTTGCGGTGCGCGAGGCGTCCGAAACTAGCAGATTGGCAAGAGCAGTGTCCCCAGGGGCGCCTTTGGCGCCGCATTGATATGGCCTCGCCTGACCTCGCCGTGAACGGCGAGGCTTGCGCTATGGCGCGTGGTCAGCGGTTTTGATAATTGCGTCTGTATACATCTTCCCCCATGGCCTGCACCTGCTGTTCGATCAACGCCTTGAACGGCGTGAGCAGGCGTTCGAAGCTTTGCGCAGGCTCCAGTATCGACAGGCTGCGGGCAATGGCTTCAATGGTGGAGACTGCCCCCGGCTCGCGGGTTTTTCGGATCCTGTACTCGGAGGGCTCGCCAGGAGGGAGGCAGAAACGAGGCAAGGTTCCGAGCACGGGGTTTTCACTGATGATCTTGCGTGCCTTGCGCCATGTTCCATCTGGCACGATCAGCAGCGATGGTTCGGCTTCGTCCGAAGTCGCTGCCATCTGTAGCGGACATTCTTCCTTCGACGGAAACAGCAATAGCGCCCTCCCGGCCGACGCAATGATGCCGTCCAGTTGAGGAAAGCGCTCTCCAACAAGCATCTGCGCATTGGCCAGCCCCGACACCGCCAGGCGAGCGGTGTTCAGGGGATGCCTTGCTTCATCTGGATGCTGCAACACCAGAACACGCGTGCGATTGGGAATCTGGCTTATATATGTGCACAGGCAATGAGATACAGGTCGCTGGCAATGCTCGCAGCGCAGACGGGGCGGCTTTTTCGGTTCCGGCATGCGCTCCATTTTACGAAACCGGGCGCGTTGGCGCTGCTGTGCTCCCGCGCATCCCGTCCCCCAACAGGCATCCATCAGGCGTCGGTTTCATCCTGCCCATTCCGTGCGTTCCACAGGATGAGAACACCAATGATGGATGCAATGATGGATCCGGCAAAGACCGCAGCCTTGGCTGCGACAAAATCGCTTTCGACGGGGAATGCCTGGCCGGCGATGAACAGCGACATGGTGAAGCCTATCCCGGCCAGCGCTCCGGCTCCGACGAGCTGGCGCCATGAGTAGTCCGATGGCTTCTTGGCGAGCCCCAGCCTGACAGCTATCCACGATGCCAGGACCAGGCCCAGCGGCTTGCCAAGCACCAACCCGCCAATAATGGCAAGCACCAGGGACCCATGCTCGCCCATGATGCCCGGTGCGATGGCAACGCCCGCATTGGCGAGCGCAAACAAGGGCAGCACCACATAGTTTGAACGGGCGCCGACAGTACGAAGCAGGCGGGCAGCGGGAGACTCCAGCCTGTCATGCAGGGCTTCGAATGCTTTCAGGGCGGGCAGCGATGGGCCGTTGCGCAAAACCTCTTTACTGCGCCTCGCCTCGGCATTCAGGATGGCATCGGCCTGCGCGGTAAGCGCCATCATGTTCACCGGCGGCCGGGTGGGAATGAACAATGCAAGCAGCACGCCGGCCAAAGTCGCATGCAGCCCGCTTGCATGAACACATGCCCAGAGCAGGATGCCGACTGCGGCATAGGGGGAAACGCGATAGATATGTGCGCGATTGAGCAGGGCCAGCACGGCGACCAATAACGCCGCCGCGCCCAGATACTGAAGATGCAGTGTGTCGGAATAGAACATGGCCACGACGATGATGGATCCAATATCATCAACAATCGCCGCTGCGGTCAGGAATACACGCAGCGAGGTCGGCACCCTGTCGCCCATCATCGCAATCAGCGCCACGGCGAACGCGGTATCCGTCGCAATAGGAACGCCCCACCCATGCGACCACGCCCCCTGGGGCACGATCAGCGAGTAGATGATCGCAGGCGCGGCCATGCCGCCGATCGCGGCGGCAATGGGCAAGGCGGCCGCGCGCTTGTCCGCGAGATGGCCAACCGTGAATTCCCTTTTTATTTCAAGACCCACGACCAGGAAAAAGAAGGTCAACAGCCCATCGTTGATCCAGTGCAGCAAGGACATACTGAAGGTGTAGTCCCCGAAAGAGAATCCCAGCGGCCGCTGCCATAACTGAGCAAACGCCGGCCCAAGCCCGGAATTGGTCAGCAGCACCGCCAGCACTGCGGCAAGCAACAGCAGCATGCCCGCCGCCGGCGCCCAGGAAGCAAAGTCCTCGGCAACACTGCGGATGCGATGGCCTGGCGTGCGCAGCATCGCATCCGTAAAGGAGCTTTCATCCCATGGGCCGTCGTAGCGCCGGCCATTGATGAAGAAAGTCGGCGTGAACATCACCCTGCTGGCGCGGGCGCTGCCGATATCTTCTTCGACATGCGCATCGGCCTGCATATCCCCCGCCGTTGCATGCTCCGGATCGGAATCCGCTACCCCAAGGTCTTTGGCTACCTGTTCAATATCACCGTCACTCAGGACATGCGAACGTGTCATCAGGGTGACATGGGCATTCCAGAAGCGCTCATTATCTTGCGCGTGTTCCGCCAGCCTGGCGGCACGCAACGCGATGTCGCTGCCAGGCAAGGGGTAATGGCGGAATACATAGCGCAGTCGATCTCCGAACTCGTGCCTTATCTTGACGATATGGTCGTTCACTGCTCTGCAGTAGGGGCAGTCGTAGCTTCCATATTCAACCAACGTGACCTGTGCTTCTCGCGGACCAAGCGTATGGTCGCGCGTGTCATCAACGGGGCGGGAAAGCCTGGCAGTCGAAGCTTTATGCGGCACCTGCAGTCTCCATTCTGGCTCGGCAGGGCTGCGCTGCAGCGCACAGGCCCCAGTTCTTCCATGATTTTAAAGGCAATGCCCCATCGCATGCCTGGGTACGCCCTGCTGTGGCATTTTTCTAACTGAAACCGGCCAGGGTTCGAGCAATGCCGCGCTTTATGCCAGGCAGGCGGTCAACAATGGCGATGAGTCGATTGCGCAGCCAGCATGAAACAGGGCTGCGCAGGGTCGCGACATAGGTCAGGCGCTCGGTCATCGCAAGTATCTGTTTCGCCCGCTCGCGCCGTACCTGGGCATATGCCTCCAGTTTGCCGTGCTCCCGCGTAGACAGCACATCAGTCAGCACCCGGCTGAGCGCCTCTGCGTCGCGCAGCCCGAGGTTCATGCCCTGACCTCCCGCCGGGCTGTGCACATGCGCGGCATCCCCCGCCAGCACGACATGGCCAGCGCAGAAACGATCGGCCAGCTTATGGTTGATCCGAAAGCGCGATGCCCAGAGAAGTTCGTGAATGCTTGCGCCCGCCAACGCGCCACGCGTATCGACGAGGCGCTGTATGTCCTCAAGGGTCGGATTGGCGGGCGCATTGTCGAGTTGAGCCACGATACGATAGCGGTCGTTCGACATGGGCACAATGACAGCCATGCCCGCCTCTGAAACAAACAGCGCCCCCTCGTCCCTGGCCAGAGGCCAGTTCATGCGAACATCGGCAAGTACAAATGATCCATATGTTTCCCCCACAAAGGGAATGTCGGCGCATTGCCTTACCGCGCTGTCCTGGCCGTCAGTACCGACGAGATAGCAGGCCTTGACGGTAAAAGCCCCATCATCGCTTTTCACCCTGGCCTCCAGGCTGCCATCCTCCAGCGTCTGAAAATCGGTGAGACGTGCGGGACGGCGAACGATATGGCCGAGCTCGCCTAACCGCTCTGTCAGGATGGCTTCAGTCTCGTCCTGCGGAATCATCAGCGCAAAAGGATAGTTTCCGGGCAAGGCCGAGAAATCCAGCGTCATCAGCAAGGCTGTCTTGTCCCGAATCCGGAAATGGGGGGCGCGTATCCCTTGCCCTATCAGGCGACCCGCAACGCCCAGCCTGTCGAGGCTGCCCAGCGTCGCCGCGTGAATGACTACGGCGCGAGAAGTGTTCTGCGCTTCAGGCAAAGCATCGATGATGATGAAATTCACACCCTGTTGCGCAAGGCCGATAGCCGTCGCCAGGCCTGCCGGTCCGGCCCCTGCGATCAGCACATCCGTGGACAGATCACCCATTGCGTTTCTCCGGCATGTTTATTACGCCTATGTTCACATATAATCAGCGCCGCCAAAAGAGCCGTCATACGTATGCACGGGAAAACAGCTATACCACGAACCATAAAAGAAGCCGCAAATATTTTGCCTGCTTCCGGCAGCCACTCACAATCTATTTGCGCTTCACGGGGCGGGCATCCACGCCAGCACACGACTCGCCTTCCCGGAAACCATGCGGCAGGATGATGCTGGCCGATGGGCCCGGAATATCGTCGCGTTCCAACGCACGCACGAGCATCTCCACCCCGCAGCGCCCCATTTCCCGGTTGGGCTGGGTAATGGTGCTGAGCATGGGCGTCAGGTCATTACCCAATTCGATACCATCAAAGCCGACAACGGTAAGCTGGTCGGGAACCCGCAGCCCCGCCACGTAGGCGGCGCGCAGGCATCGTATCGCCAGCAGATCGTTCGAACACACAAGCGCCGTGGGACGGTCGGGGCTGGAAAGCAGGGTTGCAAGGGTGGCTGCCGCCGCATTCATGAAAGGCACCTCCACGAGATCGCGGGTGGGCAAGCCGCACTCCTGCATGCCTCTCAGATATCCCCGATAGCGCTGATGCGCCCGATCCGAAGCGCTGAGCTGCCCACAAACCATGGTGATCCGCCGGTGTCCGAGCGCTGCCAGCCTGGCCACCAGCGCAGCCACCGCCCCCTCGCTGTCTACCGTGACGCAAGGATGCGCATCGTGGCGGTTATAGAGCAGCACATAAGGTATATGCCTGGCCTGGAGGGTATCCAGGGCAACGGAGCTGCCCGGGTTTGATACGACGAGGATCATGCCATCGACATTGTCTGCCAGCAGGCGCTTGACGGCGCCTTCCTCGCCATCGATCTGGTAATCGGTAGTAATCGGAACGATGGAATAGCCGCCAGCGGCGGCCGCCACGGCGATACCCTCGAGACATTCCCCGAAAACAGGGTTAAGCAAGGTCGGCAGAAGCACGCCCAGCACCTTGCTCTTCTGCATGCGCAGCGTGCGGGCGTTGGCATTGGGAACATAACCCAGTGTCGCGGCGGCCTCTTCAACCCGCTTGCGAGTCTTCGCCGTCACCTGGTCGGGCATGTTGAACACCCGGGATACCGTTGCAATGGAAACCCCGGCGCGACGCGCGACCTCCTGTATGCTCATGCTGGCTTATCGCTATTCATGGAAGAAATAATATCGATATTATCGACCGTCCGGCTCAACAAAGGGAAACCGCGCCCTGGCCTTGGCGCCTGCGGCGCCACTGGCTCGAACGAAACGCTTGCTGTCGTCCCTGCTGGCTTGATAGCTCCAGTCTGGAAAATTCCCGGATTTCTGCGCAACGCTCTTCAGGAACAGCCTGCGCCGTTGACTCGCCAGTATCTGCTCGTGCAAGCCGTGAGGATCCCACCCGTCCAGCAGGCGACAGCGCAAGTCGGCCTCAATGCCCGACAGCTCCGCCTGCCCGGCAAGATTGCGCAATTCCAGCGGATCATCCTGCAAATTGTAGAGCTGGTCGTGATAGCCGTGAGTGTAGATGAATTTGTACACGCCACGCCGTATCATCCGGGCGGGAGCGATCACGCCCATGTCCGTATATTCAGCAATGATCTGCCGCTCAGTGTCATCCGATGCGCCGCCCATCAACGAAACAAACGAGCTACCGTCGATCGGATCGGCCCAGTCCGGCGTGGCGCCTGCCAATTCTGTCAGGCTTGGCATCAAATCCACCAGTGACACAGGCTCGCAGACGCGATGGCCTTTGAGCGCCGCCCGAGGATAGCGCATGACCAGCGGAACCCGTACAGACTGCTCGAAAAAGCTCTGCTTGTACCACATGCCGCGTTCGCCGAGCATCTCTCCGTGATCCGATGTCACGATCACCACTGTGTTGTCCTGCATGCCGCATGCTTCCAGAGTGGCAAGCAGACGCCCTATCTTGTCGTCCACATATGAAATCATGCCGTAATAGGCATGGCGCGCATTGCGCAACTGCGCTTCGCTGACGGGCTGTTGATCCGCACTGTGGGAAACATGCAGCCATTGGCTGTGAATATCGCGCTGCTCAAACGGAATCGGGGGCACTGCCGGCATGTCTATATCGTCATGACGATACAGATCCCAATGCGCTGCATCTATCGTGAACGGCGGATGAGGGTGGCTGAATGATACCGTCATGAAGAAAGGCTTCTGCTCAGGCTCGCGCGCCAGATCATAAAGCTTCTGGTTGGCCCAGAACTCAACCTCATCGTCATAATCCATTTGCAGGCTGCGCACACACAGCCCGGCCTGGGTAACGTTACGCATGCTGATGCCAGAGGGCTTGTCTGTCGGGCCTGCCCGCCAATTGGGCGTCCAGGAAAAGTCAGCCGGGTAGATATCGGTTACCAGACGCTCCTCATACCCATGCAATTGGTCGGGCCCGATGAAATGCATCTTTCCCGCAAGTATGGTTCGATAGCCGGCAGCACATAGATAATGTGCCAACGTAGGTGTGGATGCGGTAAATTCGCTGGCATTGTCGAAGGCGCCTATGGCAGTCGGCAGCCGGCCACTGAGCATGGAAAAACGGGACGGTGCGCAAATCGGAGAGTTGCAGTAGGCATGGTCGAATACCACCCCCTCTTGCGCCAGCCGTTCGAGCCAGGGCGTCCTGGCGCTGCCCCCATACAGCGGCAGCGGGGCCGCGGCCATCTGGTCAGCCATGATCAGCAGAATATTCGGCGCGGCATCAGGCAGCTTGCTCATGGCCATTCCTAATCGATGCGCGCGCCGGCGGTTTCGATCAATTCCGCCCAGCGCTGCTTTTCAGTCTTGATCATGGCGGCAAACTCCCCAGGTTCGGCAGTGACAACGTCTGCACCCTGCTTCAGGAATGCCTCACGCACGGCGGGCTTTTTCAGCGCCTTCGTCACCTCATCGTAAAGGCGCTGGACAACATCATCCGGCGTGCCTTTGGGCGCCAGCAGGCCATACCATGACTCCACGACAAAACCAGGAACCCCCGCCTCTTCCATGGTCGGGTATTCCGGCGAGGCCTCCGAACGTTCCGCGCCTGTTACCGCCAGCGCGCGCAACTTTCCAGCCCTTACGTGAGGCAATGCGAGCGGAGAATTCACAAACGCAAACTGCACCTGCTCCGCAATGAGATCGGTAACTGCGTGGGGGGCATTCTTGTAGGGAACATGCAATACGTCGATACCCGCTTTCTGCTTCAGCAGCTCGCCCGAAAGATGATTGGATGTCCCATTTCCGAAGGATGCAAAGGCCAGCTTTCCAGGTTCCGCCTTCGCCAGCGCGACCAGATCCTTGACGGATTTGACAGGCAAGGCCGAGGGAACGACCAGCAGGTTGGGAACGGACGCGATCAGGGTGATCGGCGCGAAGTCTTTCTCGGGATCATAGGGAAGGTTCTTGTACAGACCCGGGTTGATGGTATGCGTTCCTGTCGTACCCATTACCAGCGTGTAGCCGTCGGGCTCGGCTTTTGCCACCGCCTCGACGCCGATATTCCCGCCGGCCCCAGGCCGATTCTCGATCACCACCTGCTGCCCCAGGCCATCAGCCATCTCTCGTCCAAGGATGCGGGCCAGGATATCGACCCCGCCCCCAGGAGCAAACGGCACTACGATGCGCACTGGCTTGCTTGGGTAATCTGTCTGCGCACTGGCAGGCATGATCGGCCCAAGCATGGTCAAACAAACCAATGTTCTGGCAAAAATGTTCATTTTTCCCTCCCCCAACCCGGTTGTATGCAAAAAATGTAAACGTTTACAAACCTCAATGCAAGGAGTTTATGGGCTGAATATGAAACAGCGATGACATTCTTCGGACCTCCAGTCAGAGGGCATTCCGAGAGTCGGTGGTTCGAATGACAGGCGCCCATCATTTTCTTGACTCAAATCAATTTTTAAGACACGATGTGTCCTACAGAGAACGAAATATCTTTAATTTCAGGAGGAGTCATGAGAACATTAAGCAAGTGGGCGGCACCATTACTCACGATGGCAGGGCTGGGGCTTGCCGCCGCCAGCCCTCCCGCAGCCCCGGCCTATCCGGATGCAGCAGTACGCCTGATCGTGCCCTTTGGGGCGGGCGGCATTACCGACATCATTGCCCGCCATCTGGGCAAGTCGCTGTCAGCTGCACTCGGCCAGAGCGTTGTAGTGGAAAACAAGGCAGGCGCGGGTGGAACCATAGGCGCTACCGCGCTTTCCAATGCCGCGCCTGATGGATACACCGTGTTCATGGGCACCGTGGGTACCCAGGTAGTAAACCCTCTGATCATGAAATCGCTGAACTATGACCCGGACAAGTTCGAGCCAGTGGGCATGATATCGGGATCGCCATATGTACTGGCGGTACGCTCGAGTTTGGGAATCAGCACACTGCAGGATCTGGTCGACTATGCCAAGTCCAATCCAGGCAAGCTCAACTTCGGTTCTGCCGGCGTCGGCAGCTCTCCCCAACTGGGTGTTGAGCTGCTGAAGTACACGAGCAAGATAAACATGGTCCATGTCCCCTTCAAGAGCGGAGGCGAAGCCGTCAATGCCGTGCTGGGCGATCAAGTTGACGTGGTGATGGATGCAATCCCGGTGATCATTCCGCATGTGAACGCAGGCAAACTCAAAGCGCTTGCGCTGGCTTCCGATCATCCTTCCCAGGCCGCTCCTGGCGTGCCGACCAGTGCACAGGCGGGCAACCCCGACTTAAAGATCAGTTCCTGGAATGCTCTGTTCGCACCGGCGGGAACACCTCAAGAAGTGCTGGACAAGCTCAATTCAGCACTGCGCGAGGCGCTCTCAAACCCTGAATTCAAACAGGCGCTAGAAGCTCAGGGCAGCCAGCCATACACTGGGGCAATGCCAGAGTATCAAGACTTCATCAGTGCGGAAAAGAGCAAATGGAACACGATCGTCAAAGAAGCGAACATCCGGATCCCATGAGTACAACCGTGAACAATGCAGGGCAGCCTCTGGAACTGATCGATACCATTCTGTCTGGGAATGGCTGGAAAGTGAGGCTGTTGGCCGGCTATTGCGGTGTGGCGCTGCAGCGTCGATCACTGTCCATTCCTGACGGAGACCTTCAGAGCGATTGGTTTGCCAGCGTCAACCCTTTGCGCCAGGTTCCTGCGCTCAAGACACGGGAAGGCGTCTGGCTGGCAGAATCCTCGGCCATCCTTTGGTATCTGGGCGCAGGAACACCTTTTCTGCCGGATGGATTGCAACAGGCCCAGGTTCTGCAATGGCTGATGTTCGAGCAGACCAAACTGATGTGGAATCTGGCGCAGCCTCGTCTGTGGATCGCCCTGCGCCAAACCATGGAGCGTGACGATCCCCGCGCGCAGCGCTGGCGAGAACGCGGATATGAGGCTATGGCTGTCCTCGAGGCTCAGCTCGACAGGCACGCCTTCGTGGTGGAGAGTCAGCCCACCATTGCCGATGTCGCGCTCTACCCTTATTTGCGCATGGCTGACCAGGGTGGATACGACCTCGCGCCCTTCGGAAATATCACAGCGTGGCTGCAGCGCATGCGCAGCTTGCCCGGACACGTGCCACTGGTTGACGGCAAGCCGGATACAGCCTGATAGAGGGGCCGGAAGCTCTCACATTCAATTCGCATTACTTATATATCCTGGATAGGTGACAACATGGCAAAGACGATGGAAACGCCCAAGCAAGAACTTGTGGCGCATGCGCAAGCCCAGATGCAAAACAAGTTTTCGATTCCTGAACGCAGTGTGCGTGAAAAGCTGGCTATCACCAGCCGGGTTCTGTATGACGGCGGACATGACTCAGGGCTGGCTGGCCAGATCACCGCTCGCGGGCCGGAGCCCGGCACCTACTATACGCAACGGCTGGGGCTGGGCTTCGACGAAATCAGCGTCTCAAACATCCTGCTGGTCAACGAAGACCTGGAAGTACTGGAAGGTCATGGCATGCCCAACCCTGCAAACCGCTTTCATTCCTGGGTGTATCGCAACAGGCCCGATGTTCAGTGCATCGTGCATACGCATCCGCTCTATACCGCCTCGCTATCCATGCTGGAAACACCGCTGATCGTCTCCCACATGGACAACTGCCCGCTCTATGACGACTGTGCCTTCCTGGAAGAGTGGCCGGGCGTTCCTGTAGGCAATGAAGAGGGTGATATCATTTCCCGCGCCCTGGGCGATAAGCGCGCCATTTTGCTTGCCCATCACGGCATGCTGGTGGCAGCCACTTCGGTCGAGGAAGCTTGCGTGCTGTCCCTGCAGTTCGAGCGCACCGCGCGTATGCAGCTTATCGCCATGGCAGCGGGGGAAATCAAGCCGATCAAGCCCGAGCTGGGCCGCGAAGCGCATGACTGGATCCTCAGGCCGCGACGCTCGCAGATTGGCTTTGAATACCATGCAAGAAAGGCACTCTCCCGGCATCCTGACATGCTGCGGTAACACAGGCCGGGCATGTACATCCACGTCACGCGGCATGCTTCATCGACGCCGTGCATGGCCGGCGTTCCATGGGGAGAAATGGAAATTCAGGCATACTTCAGCAGATGGAGCCATGCCTAACACCCCCATACATGCAAAACCTTCCCTACCGACTCAAAGCGCTACGCAGATTGCAACGCCTTTCCCTGGATCAGCTTGCACAGCGCAGCGGCCTGACCAAAAGCTACCTGTCCAAGCTGGAACGCGGCGTCAGCGAACCCTCTATATCAACGGTTCTGAAGCTAGCCGAAGCATACGGCATGGGCATTTCCGAGCTCATGGGCATAGGCGAAGAAGGCGGCGACAGCATCAGCGTGGTACGCAGGAACGAACGCACTCCGCTAGACCGTCCGGGCCGCGACGCAGGCTATCGTTACGAGGCAGTGGCGGGAAAGCGTCTCGTCAAGTCCATGAATCCTTTTATCGTGCATCCACCGCGCGAGAATCAGGCAGCACCCGACTCCTTCCCTCATTCAGGAGAGGAATTCATGCTGGTTCTGAAAGGCAGCGTATCGATTACCGTGGGCGGGCAAAAGTTTGATCTGGAGACAGGCGATTCGATCTATTTTGATTCCGAACTGCCGCACCAGTTGCGCACCATCGGTCCCGATGAAGCCGAAGTGCTGGTGGTTGCTACACGTGACGACGCCATGTCCTGAAGTTTGGCATATGGCGCCTTGCCGCACACCCACGCTGGCAAGGCCTCCAGCGACAAACCTGCGTAGCGGCCCGTCCATCATAAAGCCCGTCGTAAATATGCAATGTTCACAGGGCATGATATCGGCACCGACCGGCAATTATGCCGGCCCGATACGGACATGGAGTCGCCTGAATGCATGAACCCGCCAGCACCCTGCCCAACTACCGCAGCTGGAAAGTCAAGCCTTATACCATCCCGCCAGGCATGCGCCTGGCCCTCGAACGCGCCCAGCGAGCCCAGCCGCCCTTGATGTCGCTGCATGCCCGGCCCGGTGGCTCATCCACCGACAGCGACGTGGGGAACAAAGCACGGGTCGTAGCCTGAGAAGGATATACATTTGTGGAAGCCATGAGCCAAGCATTTGAATGATGCTCGGCCAAGGAAGAGATAACCGCCCTCCTCCTCAGCCTATGGATTATATGAATTCAATGAGTTTTCCGATCATCAATTCATGTGGCCTTGTCGAGAGCTACCTCGCCAGAGACAAGGTTGTCTTCCGCAACGTCGTGCTTTTCCGATATATCCTCCAAAGAAAGGCCTCGGGTTTCCACCCCCAGACGATAAACGATCAGCGCAGCAATCACGAAGCAACCCGCACCCACCATAAAGACACCAGGCTGCCCGACAACTGACAGGGCAAGACCAACAACCGTTGGCCCCAGCAGGGAGCCAACCCTGCCAATGGTTGAAGCCATTCCGCAACCGGATGCTCGCAAACGTGTTGGATAGAGTTCAGGGGTATATGTGTATAGCACAGCCCACATCCCAAACATGAAAAACTGCATCGTGGCACCTGACGAAACAAGCGCGGCGAAACCGTAGCCCGAATCTGCTACCCAGCCGTATATAAAGGCGGTAACCGCGCCTCCCAGCAACGTACATATGCACGCTGGTTTACGCCCCCAACGCTCCACTATCCAGGCCGCCCACAGAAAGCCGGGGATTCCACCAAGTGCGAGATAGGTTGTATAGAGAATGGAATCAGATACATCAATGCCAGAACGCTGCAGCAATGCGCCCAGCCATGTATTCAACCCATAGAAACCAAGCAAAGCGAAGAACCATAATCCCCAAACAGTAAGAGATCTATTCCGGTACCGTAGAGACCATAATGCCCTCACACCTTGCGGTCCCTGATCATGCGGAGTGGCGGTCACAACCACGGGTGGCAGTACATCAGCCTTGAGTGCTCTTTTCACCTTACGCTCTATTTCCTCCACTACGGCCGATGCCTTGGCATGTTTTCCTCTTGCCTCAAGCCATCGTGGAGACTCTGGAATGTAACGCCTAACCACAAAAAGAAATAATGAAGGAATTGCCCCCAACAAAAACATCGTTCGCCAGCCATGGGCCGCGACGACGTAATAGGACATCAACCCCGCACAAATGAATGCTATGGGCCAATTTCCATCCATGAGCGCGAGATACTTCCCTCTACGCTTTGTTGGAATGAACTCCGACAAAAGAGTTTGTGCGAGTGGCAACTCCATACCCATGCCTATTCCGAGAAGAACCCGGTAAGCACCAAGCGAAACTGGATCTCCAGCAGTTGAGCAAAGGTAACTGGCAGCCCCCCAAATAATCATGCTTACCTGAAATACAGGTTTTCGTCCAAACCTATCTGCGAGCAATCCAGAGCACGCCGCACCAATTGCCATGCCTACAAAGCTCGCACTACCCAGCATTCCTGCTTCCGCAGTCGTAAGTCCAAACTCAGACTTTATGGAACCGAGCAAATACGCCATCATTGCCAGATCGAGATTATCGAAAAAGAATGCAAGCGCAATCACCATAAATAAAAATCGATGATAGCTGCATACGGGCAAGCGCTCCAACCGGTCAGCCATGCTTCCCGGTGCATCTTTGAATTGATTATTCAAATTCTCCTCCTTCCGTTAGTATTTGCAATTGTTGGCGCTCGATATGCGCCAACTTCATACTAGGGTGAGGAGCTTATATAGACGCCTTCCAATCTGACATAAGCTATCGCTTGCGCGCCAAACACCGTGCCTTTCAGACATACAGCAGACCACTTATCGACTCGATTCGGACAGCCTTGCTTTCCCCGTAAAGAAGACATGCACGCCAGGGAAAGAAAAAGCCGATATTGCATATCGGCTTTTTTGGAAGGATGGATGAAATACAGCCTTCGATAAAACTACGCCCTGCCCAGTATCATCCCCGACATCGCCTGAAAGAGACGGTGGTTTTCATCAGCGAAGCGATCAACGGCATCAAAGTGGTGTCCATCTGATTGAGAGACAATTTTTACAACAGTACCGTTATTTTCAAGTGCCTCAGAGTACTGTTGCTGCAGTCGGTGGTATTCACCAGACTCTTCTCCTCCAACGGTAAGGATAACGGGGATATTAGACACGGGCAGATTCTTGACGGGGCTGAACAGCCCGACCTGCTCTGGTGTCAAACCGACGATCTTATTCAGATAACAGAGGCGGATGGGTTCAAGATCGTATAGACCGCTTATTGCGCAACCACCTTTAATTATTCCTGCGGGCAGTCCATAGGAACTCCAATCCGTTCCCGCCAGCAAGGCTGTAAGGTGGCCGCCGGCAGAATGCCCAGACAGAAACATCTGATCTGCATCAAACGCCAGTTTCGCCGCATTACGATGCAGCCATATCAACGCGCTTCGGTTGTCCGCAACGATGTCGTCCATACCCACCTTTGGCGCCAAGCGATAGTTCAGCACGGCGACGTTTATATCGTTCCTTATATAAGGCGCAGCCAGGTAACTGAAATCCGACTTATCCAGAGATTGCCAGTATCCACCATGAATGAATACCAGCAGGGGCCCGCCAGGCGTTCTCGCAGGGAAGAAATCGAGGGCTTGTGCATCTTCGCTACCGTAATGTACATTCTCGAGAACATGGCTGGCGTCTCGAACCTCTCTGCTTGTGACAGCCCACCTTTCAAAAATATCAAGATAATCCGGGATGCCGGCTCGAACGTTGTATTGCTCATCCAGCGCTGCTTGATTAAAGTTCCGATACACCAACATTTACTTATCCTCCGTCAATAGATAAGTAAATTCTAGTGACCGCTGCAATACGGTTCTCCTGCCTATCTGCCATACACTATCGTTGAAATGCCATGTTCGGTAAAAGCGAAAATAGAGAAGACTATCAGTACATAAATCGTCCGGTCGGTGGGATGGCACGCAACCTAGCTGACAACCACCAGATTGCATATCATCAACACCCAAGAGGACAGCTGATATATGCGTACTCAGGCGTAATTCTTGTCACAACAGAGCTAGGTTCGTGGGTAGTCCCGCCCCAACGTGCGGTCTGGGTACCCCCCGAAATGATGCACAGCATGCAAGCATGCGGAAACGTCGAGATGCGGACAGTCTATATAAGAGCAGATCGAATCCCCCGGGAACTGACATCTTGCTGTGTAGTATCTGTCCCGCCGCTGCTTCGAGAACTAATTTCCGCGATGGTTTTTACCCCTCTAGACTACGACGAAAACGGCAGAGATGGCCTGGTCGCAGAACTGCTTCTTAACGAAATAAGGCCACTCAAAGTGGTAGGGCTTAACTTGCCCATGCCTGCCGACCCGCGTCTTCTTAAAATTTGCAGGCGAATTCTTGCAGATCCAGCGGACGAAGCTACAGTCGACGATCTGAGCAATTTTGTTGGAGCAAGTGCGAGAACTATTATCCGCCTCTTTCCGAAGCAGACGGGACTCACCTTCAGCCAATGGAAACAACAGGCAAGACTCCTGGCAGCACTTCAAATGCTCGCCACAAACCGGAATATCATCAGCATCGCGCTGCAACTTGGATACGACAGTCCCAGTGCATTTACCGCGATGTTCAAGCGCGCTATTGGAATCACCCCGACAGAATATTTCAAAGATTCAAACCCTACATTCCCATCTTCTTAAACCAGCCTGTAACTCCCTACAAAGATCGGAGGCTTGGCACATATTCGATATCTACTGGCGCAAGAGAGACAGATCTAACGATCCAGGCTTGGCATAGTTACCACAACGTTCATTTTTGGCTAAATAACAGCAATAAAGAACGTTCGCAAAGTGAAATCCCGCCAACAGATTTCGAGGAAAAAATGTCTGTATCCGACCGAATCAAAGAGATGGAGCTCTCCATCCCCTCCTTTACCATTAGCTCTTCTCCCTTTAGGCCATATGTTCTTCACAATAATCTGCTCACAGTTTCTGGGCAATTGCCCTTGAAGGATGGCCGCCCACTCTATACAGGCAGAGTGCCCGAAGCCGTATCAGAAGAACAGGCAAAGGAAGCCGCGCGACTATGTGTCATCAACATTCTTGGATGGGTATCGCACGCCACCTCCGGAAACCTGTCCTATGTCGAGCAGGTGATCAGGCTTGGAGGCTTTGTCGCGACTGGGGAAAACTACTCAAATGCTCCCGGAATCATAAATGCGGCATCGGAGCTCATCACAGACATATTCTGTGAAAAAGGCCAGCATGCGCGTATAGCTATCGGAGTAGCAAGCCTGCCCTTCGGCTGTCCTGTAGAGATAGAGGCAACATTCACATTAGAAAAGCGGCTCTGATGGACAACTGTGAAGGATACGCTGATGTTCTTGTCGGCCTGCAATATGGGGATGAGGGGAAAGCCAAGGTTGTCGATGCTTTGGCTGGTGAGTACGATATTATTGCCCGCTTTAACGGCGGCTCTAACGCCGGCCACACGGTAGTTACTAAGCATAGCTCGATAAAGCTTAGGCAAATCCCATCCGGAATTCTGCATCAAGGAATTACCCTTTACATTGGATCGGGCTGCGCTGTGGATATTGTCCAGCTCTCCAAGGAGATAAAGGAACTAGCTGGGATCGGAATACCATTACAAGGACGGCTTTTTATCAGTAGCCGCTGCAACCTTGTCCAGCCTGTTCATGTCGCGCTTGATAGAACACATGGGCACCCAATTGGAACAACTGGAAATGGCATTGGCCCATGTTATGCCGACCGTGCGTTACGGGTACAGGAAGGGAGCAGAGTCTCATGGCTAATCAAGGATATGCTTCACGATACGGATCACGCCCTTGAGATAATGATGATGCGTTATTCCAATTGGATTGCAGATCTCGGAGACGCCGCCGACAATATGCTGGGAGTTGAGTACTCACAACAAGGATTGCTCGATGGCTGGGCTGTTGTCAAAGAATTTGTCGTAGATGACCCCCTCTTTCTGGTGAATCAAGTCCGGACCGGAGCAAAGGTTTTGTTTGAGGGCGCCCAATCAGTTCTACTCGACGTGACACACGGCGAGCAGCCCTTTGTCACATCAAGCCATACAACCCCTTCATACGCATTTGTTGGTGGAGACCTGCCGTGCAAATATCACCGTAAGACTATTGGTGTTGCCAAAGCCATAATGTCAAGGGTTGGCGCTGGCCCCTTTCCTACAGAGCTTGGAGGTATTCATTCCGCTCGATACTGCGATGCCGCAATATCGCAAGGGAAGAATCAGGATTTCGAGCGTTCAAGTTTCGATCCTATCAGGCTCTTGAACTCTGGAGACGGCTTTAATATTGGCATCGCGCTTCGCATATTGACAGGAGAATATGGAACGGGGAGCGGAAGGCCACGTCGCATAGGCATTCTCGATGTAGGCCAACTCTCCCAAGCCGTAGCATTGCATGGGATTGACGAGATTTTTCTGAACAAGATCGATTGTCTGACCCACTTTTCCTACACCCCCGACTCTGTTATCCCCATCCTTTTCGGCGATGCTCCCAATAGAACAATAGAAAATTTCCTCCCGTTCTCGATTTCCAACGAGCCGCTACCACCGGAACTCCTCCGGCTACTTCAGCTAATCGAACTGAAAACAGAATGCAAAATTCGCGGGATCGGGACAGGCCAGAAACGAAACGATTTCTTTTTATTCGACAGCCTTTCAACTCATACTCCTAGCCACCATGACTCCTAGCTTTCTAAAAAACAGTATGCGCCGGATGGACCTCGCCTGGAACGATTGGTCCGCAATCAACGCATTTCTGAAAGACCAGTTGATATGCCGCATTGCCCTTCAGGATGAGCCGTTCCCATATGTGGTGGCACAAAGCTTCACGTACAGGGACGATGCTTTTCTTATACATTGCTCCCGATATGGCAAGATGGCCGGATTACTGAAGGACGATCGCCATTTAACGATCGAAGTAGATAAACCAGTAGCCTTGCTCAAAGCCCCCAAAGGACAAAACACCAGTCTGGAGTACTACAGCGTCATTGCTCGTTGCATAGCAACAGTCATAGAAAGCACTGATGGAGTGCGTGAACACCAAGAAAAGGCGCTGGAGAAATTCCGGCCAGAACAGGGGTATGAGCCCATCGAAGATGCCGCAGCCAATCAAATTGTGGCGTTCAATTGCAAGGTAGTAGAGATGTCCGCAAAGAAGCGAATACTAGCCGATGGCCAGTATTCGCCTCCTGGTCAACCCAAAGCTCCCTATGTGCGATTTCCTTTTCCTGCGGGAGCGGCTATTTCCTCACTCGGCGCGGACGCCTTTGATCCACATAGGTTTAAGTAAATGATGGCATGATTGGGATCCTAAAGGCAGAAGTCGTATCAGCACTCACATCCTTCGCAGCAGTCGCTGTTGCCAAAAGGCCCCCAGACGCCGCCGCCGGTGCGCAGGGCGGCGGGGTCGAGATCCAGGCATTGGGCAATGCTCTGGGCAATCATGGAGAAGCGCTGGCGGAATTTGTAGATGAAGCAATATATGCGCTGGTCATGCCGCAGTTGCGGGCCAACCAGGAACAGGCCCGGCGTGCGTGTTGATTCGTCGGCTTCGGTCAGCACAATGCGCCCGTCCTGATTCCATTCCCATAGATCGGCGATCTGGCGGGCGCCTCCGCCTTTCAAAAAGCCCGTGCCCAGGATGGGCGCTGATCGCGTGCTCCAGCGCCGCCCGTCCTCGGCATGGATATGAAAGCCCCCGTTGGCACGTTCGCAGACCTTTACCACGCTGGCGCCGAATATGATGTCGAGCCGGCCGGTATCCACCGCTTCGTACAGCCTCTGCCGGCTATAAGGGGACAGCGACAGGCTGGGATCATAGGGGCCGTCTGGATCCCAGGTGGATCTTCTGGCAAGAAGGCGGACATGGCTGCCCAGCCTGACGAGCTGAATGGCGGCATCGACACCGCTTTCATAGCCGCCGATGACAGTATGGCGGCCAACTCCTATTTCGCGCCAGTCCGCCACCTGAGCATAATGCCTGCACCACTGCGCGCCCGGAAACGGTGACAGGTCGGGATACTGGAATTCACCCGTCGCCCAGACCAGAAATGTCGTATGCAAGGACCCCTGGCCAGTGTCCAGGGTGAAGCCCCCGCCGGCGGCTTTGGCGACGCGCTCAACCTTGCAATTGCAGACAACAGGCAGATCGTGCTCCCTGGCGAGGAAAGACAGGTAGTCAGCATACCGCTGCCCGTCGGAATGTTCCATTCCCGTATAAATGGCGGGCGAACTCAGCTCGTTGACCGCATTCAGGTCAGCCAGGCCGAAAGGGTTGCTGTGAAACGACGGCGTGATGAAGCGGGTCTGCGCTGGCCAACGACGGAATGATTCGCCGATGCGGCTTGCCTCGAGCACGCCCATCCTGAGTTGCGGAACCTTCCGCAAGGTCAGGGCCATGCCTATGCCTGCCGCCCCCGCCCCCACGACGACGACATCAAGACGGGGCATCATGCTTTGCAGGGATGGTCGGTGTTGTCACCGCGCAGACGGTGAAACTGGCGCGCGCGATCAGGGGCGATGGCGTCCCGGTAGCCGCCCCATATGAAGGGAAGCAAAACCCGCATGAAAGCTCCTCTAGGCTGGTATAGGGTGTATCAACAGGGTCGTTTCATGCTGACGGATAGCGTGCGTATGCCTGGCAATAAATGAAATGTTATAACATAACTCATAGCGACTGGCGCATGCCTATAATTGCAATTAATTCTTATTAATATTTATAATTAGTGGTTTCGGGCACATAAATATCATCGCCGTGCCAGACCAGGCTTCCCCACTCAATGTAGAAACGCTGTACTGCGACCATCATTCATGGCTGCTGGGTTGGCTGCGCCATCGCCTGGGAAACCCATTCGATGCGGCAGATCTTGCCCACGACACCTTCGCACGGATCCTGGCAGGACGCAGGGTAGAAGATATCAAGGAGCCCCGCGCCTACCTGACCACCGTGGCCAGGGGCATACTTATCAACTGGTATGAGCGCAAGGCGCTGGAACGCGCCTATCTGGAAGCCCTGGCCCTGCTCCCCGAGCCCGAGGCGCCGTCGCCCGAGCATAGGCAGATGGTTCTCGAAACCCTGCACCAGATCGACGCCATGCTGGACACGCTACCTGCGCGCGTGCGGCGTGCTTTCCTGATGTCGCAGATCGAAGGGCTGAGGTATGAGGACATCGCAGCCAGGCTCGGATGTTCGCTCATCTCCGTCAAACGCTACATGAAACAGGCTTTCCTGCAATGCCTGGCGCTGCTGGATTAATCACCGTCATGCATGCCAACCCGCCCCTCTCCCCGGACGTTCTGGAGCAGGCAGCCGAATGGCTGGTACTGCTCAATGCCAGCACGGTCTCCGATGAAGATCGCCAGGCGTGCGAACGCTGGCGCGGGGAACATCCGGATCACGCGCTCGCCTGGGCGCGGGCACAGCGGTTGATGGGCAAGCTGGAAAGCTTGCCCCCCAGGCTGGCCATGCCCGCGCTGAATAGACCGCGCAGCACCGGCCGCCGCTCGGCGACGATGAAACTGACCGGGGTGCTTGCCTTGCTGCCCGCAAGCTGGCTAGGGTGGAGGCTGGCGGACAACAAGGGCTGGATGGCCGATCACCACACCGGTACAGGCGAACAAAGCAGCCTCCAGCTGGCCGACGGCTCAATCATCAAGCTCAACACCGCCACGTCGATCGACCTGCGGTTCGATGCAGTTCAACGTACTGTTGTGCTACGCCATGGAGAAATTCTCATCCAGACCGCAAAGGATACTGCCTCCGCCAGACGGCCTTTTGTCGTCCGCACGAACGAGGGTCTGGTCGAAGCTCTTGGTACGCGCTTTAGCGTGCGCCAGCGCGAAGGGCAGACTGACGTAGCCGTTTACGAGCATGCTGTGCGCGTGGAACCTCGCCGGGCGCCCATTTCCGCCTACCTGATGCTGGAATCGGGGCAGTCAGCCAGTTTTACTGCAAGGCGGGCAGGGACTGCGGCAAACGTGGCGGCCGGGTCTGACTCCTGGACCCACGGCATGCTTATGGCCGACCGCATGCGCCTGTCAGACTTCACCTCCGAGATTCAGCGATACCGAGGCGGGCTTGTTCGCTGCGACCCTGCTGTGGCTGACGTACGGATCTCGGGAACTTTTCCGCTGCGTGATACAGATCTGGCGCTGAACATGCTCGCAAACACCTATCCTATTGCCGTGCGCAAGCGGCTGAGCGGCTATTGGGTGACGCTGGAGCCCTCCTGAGCAAATCTGAATTCCATCGTCCCTGTGATCCCATGGGCGGGGGGTGATACTTTTTTCGATCTCGGCTGGCAAGAAGAGTGAAACCCTACACTCGACTCGCTCAAGGACCGATACCTTATGCCCATCTGCCCCCTTCATGCGGAGCGCCCGATCAGCCAGGCTGTTCGCGCCTCGCTGATTGCTTTTTTCCTGATCGCCAGCGCTGTGAATGGCACGACTGCGCTTGCCGCTCAGCAGACAGTTCTTGATGCAGCGACGCAAAAACACTATGACATTCCACCGGGTCCCTTGGGACAGACCTTGTCCCGGTTTGCCCTGGAAGAAGGCATCGCGCTTTCTTTCGAGCCAGTGCTCACTGAGGGACGGAAAAGCCCTGGGGCGTCGGGGAATCTGACAGCCAGACAGGCCGCAGCGACGCTTCTGGCTGGAAGCGGCCTGGAAATAATCGCCCGTGCGGATGGCAGTTATACGCTAAGAAGGGTTCCGGTCTCCAGCGAAAGCGCAGGGGTCACATCGCTTCCAGCGGTAAGGGTTACAGGCCAGGCAGACATGAGCGGCACGACAGAAGGGAGCGGCTCTTACGCGGCGACACGCACCCGCACGGCGACGAAGCTGGCCTTGTCTCCACGCGAGACACCACAGACAGTCACGGTGGTCACACGGCAGCAGATGGACGATTTCGGAATGACCTCGGTGGACGATGCACTGGAGGCGGCCAGCGGCGTGTTTGTCTACAACCGGGGCAGCAATGGAAGCGCCTACTACAGCCGTGGCTTCAACCTGCAGTCTCAGTATGACGGCGTGCCCAACCCCATCGGTATCAGCGAATCGAACCGGGTGCCGGTCATCGACAATGCCTTCCTGGATCGCGTGGAGATATTGCAAGGACCGTCTGGGCTGCTGAGCGGCGCGGGCGACCCCGGCGGCACCATCAATCTGATCCGCAAACGTCCCACCGATGTATTTCAGGCAGGGGCGCAAGTGCAGCTCGGCTCCTGGGATCAAAAACGTCTTGTCGGCGACATATCGGGCCCGCTCACAGAATCAGGACGAGTCCGCGGCCGGCTAGTCGCTGTCGTGGACAACAGCGATTCCTTCATTGACTACGTCTATAACAACCGCCGGGGCATCTACGGCATACTTGAAGCCGATCTGACGCCCAGCACTATCCTGAGCACCAGCCTCCAATACCAGCGCGACAAGGGCCGCATGCACTCGGGCGCCCCCCTTGGACCGGACGGCAGCGATCTGGGCTTGAGCCGTTCGAGCTATTTCGGCAACCCTGACGCAAGCATGACCAAGGAATACAAGCTCTATACCCTGGGCCTGGAACAGAAGCTTCCTGCGGACTGGATTCTGAAAGCCACGTACAGCCGCAATGAAACGGATGTAAAAGACCTGAAAGGCAGCTGGGCCTGGGGCAACCTGGATATCGCCACCGGCGACGGCCTATCGCTCTATCAATACAAGTCTCTGCGCAGAAACTTCGATTCAAATGCTTTCGATGTCTACGCATCCGGGCCCGTTACACTGTTGGGCCGCCGGCATGAGCTTGTATTCGGCGTCAATGGATCCACAGTGAAGGAAAGCAGCCTGAATACGGGAAACGTGCCTACGCTGATCAACGTTTACAACTTTGATCCTGAAGCATTGCCGGAACCGGTGTCAGGAACACCATTCAATTCCGAAGGAAAGACCGAGCAGTATGGCGCCTTCGCTGTCGGCCGGCTCAACCTATCGGATTCGCTGAAACTGATTGCCGGTACCCGTGTCAGCACCTACAAGCGGCGCGACCTGCTCACGGGTGTGACAACGCAGAAAGAGAATGATGTCGTCTCGCCTTACGCGGGGCTGGTCTATGACATCAACAAACAGATCTCGGCGTATGCCAGCTATTCTGATATTTTCAACCCTCAAACCGCAAAGAGCGCCAATGGCGACACGCTCAAGCCAGTGGTCGGCGCCAATTACGAGATCGGCCTGAAAGGGGAACTGCTCGATGGCGCACTGAATGCCTCCGTGGCGCTATTCCGTCTGGAACAGACCAACCTGGCCAGGGCGGATGATTCCGTACCGCCTGATCCGGGCAATGCATGTGGCGGAACCTGCTATGTGGCCGCCGACAAAGTGGTGAGCCAGGGCGCAGACCTGAGCCTCAGCGGAGAAATTCTTCCTGGCTGGAATGTGGCCGCGGGCTATACCTTTGTAGCCAGCAAGTATGCGGCAGGCGACCAGAAGGGCGAGCGCTACATGGCTTCGCTTCCCCGCCACAGCCTGCGCCTGGCAACCAGCTACAGGCTTGCTGATACGAGCTGGACAGTGGGCGGCAACCTTCGCGTATTCAGCGCCCTGGACAACAAAGGCTCGAACTATGACATACATCGAGGCGGGCTCGCGCTGGTCGGCCTGACGGCCAAATATCAGATCAGCTCGCAGGCAGACGTGACATTTGTGGTGGACAACCTGTTTGACCGGCGCTACTACGCGACGGTCGACAGCCTGTACTACACTCCGTATGGCGAACCACGCAGAATATTCGCCAACCTCAGGTATCGGTTCTGACACACAGCCTGCGCACTGTAATGGGGGAATGCCACGAGCCTTTCCCCTGGCGCTGGCCTGCTGAAGAACTGGCCGCATCTCCTATCTGAACTTGCGGCTTTTCAGCTCACGGTACGGAAATCCAGCTCGCGCAGGAGCCTGGCAGTTTCAATCATGAGCCGATTGGTGGGGCGCGCCCTGGGCATCGCAAGCGTCAGGAGATTTCATTTGATCAAACAGTCACAGAGCCCAGTCCACGGTTTCCTTGCATTGCAAATTCCACAGCGTTTCAAGCAGTTGTGTAGCCCGTTCGCTGCTGATAGTGGAAACCGCCAGTTCCATGAATTTTTCCTCGAGCTCCTGATCGGTCAATGGCAATTCCGGATCACCTTTGCGCATAGGCTGCAAATATGTCAGACGTTGGCCATTCTTCAGTTCGCACACAATGTTTGCAGCACGCTCCTGGGGAAACCGTTTGTCAAGCTCGGGGCTCACGGCAGCCGTCATCCGGCCCATCAAGGCGCGAGTTTCCGGACAGCCAATACGCTCTGGTGAATACGCATTCAGCCGTACATCGCCATGCACCAAAGCGGTTGCCACCATGTACTTGAGACTGAAGCGAGCTTCATTCGCGGTTTGGGGGCTTTCGTGGCAGGCAATGGCCAGCGCAGGCTGGTAAGTCTCGATATGTAAATGGCGGATGTCTGCCGGATCGACATCATATTGGCGTTTCAACGTTAGCGCCCCATCGATCGCCGGAAATACATGGCCGCAACCGACATGGTTTTTCACCGTAAGCCGCGTGATGTGAAAGTCGCTTCCACACGTATCGGTGATGCCTGACCAGGACGGGCCATCACTCATCGCCTGCCCCAGCCCTGTTTCGCCTTCCAGAATATTCAGCGACCCGGTGACGCCCCGTCGCACAAGCTGTGCGGCAAGCACCCCCGCCTCGGCGGCGCGGCCGGGATGCAGCGGCTTTGACATCGAATCCATACGGAAAGCCTGCTGCAGACCCGCGGAAAATGTAGCTACCGTCGCCAACGCATGTGCGAACGCGCTTACGTTTAACTGGTAAGCGGTGGCGGCTGCCGCCGCCGCGCCAAATGCACCTATTGTTCCAGTGTTATGCCAATAACGATAATGCGCACGCCCCATCACCATGCCTATGCGCGTGGACAGCTCGTATCCGACGATCACGCTGCGCAGGAAAGCCGCACCGGATATGCCGGCCTCTTGCGCCGTGGCGAGCGCAGCGGCAATGGTTGCAGCTCCAGGATGGTACATGGCATCGCGAAAGCTATCGTCCAGTTCCGCCGCATGCGCTGCCGCGCCATTCACCAAGGCTGCCGTTCGTGTCGTGGCTTTTCGTCCAAGGACAAGTTTGGCGCGGCCACGGTCTAAGTCATCGGACACTGCCAGCTCCAGCAGCCGGACGGGCTCGGTTTGCGTACCCGGAAGCGCAGCGGCATACCAATCGATGACAGCGCGCCTGGCATGGTGCATCACAGGATCAGGAATGGGCCTGTCCAGTAACTCAACCGCTCCGCGCGCAAGAAGTTCAGTCGCGTACATGGACATCCTAGCGCTTCGCAGGCAAGGGATGCCCGATAACGGCAATTCCATCCGCCGCTTTCACGCCATGCCCTTCAGGCAAGACAAACAAAGGGTTGATTTCTGCTTCGATCAGGTGTTCACCCATCTGGGCAACCATGCAAGAGAAGGCAACGATAGCGTCAACCAGCGCTTGCGTGTCAGTCTTGGGGCGGCCCCGATAACCATCCAGCAAAGGCCAAGCCTTAAGCTCCTTCATCATGCAGATTGCATCATCACGGCTCAGTCCGCCCTGCTCGGGCAGCAGACGCATGGTGGTGTCCTGGAACAGCTCGGCCGTCACGCCTCCCATGCCAAGCAGGACGGCGTCCCCCACCGGGTCACGGTGAAAGCCCAGTATCAACTCCACGCCATTAGCCACCATTTCCTGGACCAGATAGCGTTCAGGCGCCTTTCCAGTACAAGCAAGAACCTTCTCATTCATGGCCTGAAGGCGTGCGGCCATCTGTTCGGCAGTTACTCCGATGGCAACTCCACCCACATCGCTCTTGTGCAGGACATCTCTCGACAGCAGCTTCAGAACAGTCTTAGGCCCAAGCTCCTGGACCACAGCCTTGGCGCTCTCGGCATCACTCACAACCGTCTCTCGCACCGTTGGTATGCCAAAGAGGGAAAACAGCGCTTTGGCCTGGGCTTCATCCAGCGGACCCTCGGGAAGTTCAGGCAAGGCCACCCTCTCGATCAATGCAGGCGCGAAATCCGACTTTACGCTGTCGGCGGCTTTAAGCATCGACTCCAGCGCAACCGCGCAACTCTCCGGTTCCGTAAATGCAGGGACGCCCCGCTGGTTCAGAAGCGCCTGGATATGAGGTGCATGAGGGCTCACATACGCAATGACGGGTTTGCTGCTGCCCGGCAAGCAGTCGCGAATCGCCCCCGCCATCAACTCGGGCGCGGCAAGGCCAGATGAACCGACAATAACGACGGCCGCATCATAGCCTTCGCTTTCCAATATTGCACGAATGGCGCCGCGCAGAAGGTCGGGCTGCAGCCCTGCCAGCGTTACATCAATGGGGTTGCGATCGAGCGCCGCGTGGTCGCCATTCTGGAGCGACCGTAGCCGCGCCGCTGTTTCGGCATCCGGTGGTGGAGTTTCAAAACCATTGAGCCCCAGGGCGTCAGACACCAAGGTGCCGGCGCCGCCGGTAGAGGTAAGAATGGCAACACGCCTGCCTCGCAGCACACCGCTTGCCGACAGCGCCGCCGGGATGTCCAGCAGGTCGCTGAAGCGCTCGGCGCGGATAACACCCGTCTGCCTGAACAAGGCCTCGTATGCCTTGTCGCTTCCCGCCATTGCTCCAGTATGGGACACCGCTGCCCGCGCACCAGACTCAGACCGTCCGACCTTGAAGGCGACAACCGGTTTTCCCAATCGAGCCGCCTTCAGGGCTGCAGCCCTGAACTTTGCGGGATGGCGTATAGTTTCCACATAAAGAGCAATGACCTTCGTCGCATCGTCATCGGCCAAATAGCTCACAAAATCGGACAGATCCAGATCGACCTCATTGCTCGTCGAAACCAGTGTCGACAGGCCAATGCCACGCGCGGCAGCTCGCGACATCAGCGAGCCCACGACGCCCCCGCTCTGCGACACAATCCCGATTGAGCCAACTGGAAAATGATCCATTTCCAGCGCACTGCTTGCAGACAGAGGGATGCTGCGCGTCAGGTTGACCAGCCCGATGGTGTTGGGCCCGAGAATACGCATCTCGCCTGCAGCCTCCAGTAGCTCCTGTTGGCGCTGCGCTCCTGCCGATCCAGTTTCGGTATAGCCGCTGGCCAGCACTATGGCAGCCGCTGCGCCGCGTTCGGCAAGATCGCGCACGGCAAGATGCGCGCGCTTCGCACCTAGCAGCACGATGCCGACGTCGGGGGTTTCCGGCAAAGAAGAAACATCCGGATAGCATTTCAGGCCGGCAATTTCTTCGACTTTGGGGTTGACTGGATAGATCGCACCGCCGAAACCATGCTTTCGCAGGTAAGCAACAGGCCTTCCAGACGTTTTCTCCGGATCGCCCGATGCGCCAATGACCGCGACGCTACGCGGATTTACCAAGCGGGAAATTGCATCCATATTCTTCAAGCCTTTCCTTCTGTCGCAACGGCAGCCCGGCGCTCGTCTCTCTGTTTCAGAAAGGCCTGCACGGACTCGCGGTGATCTCTGGTGGTGTAGCAAACAGCCTGCGCCTGACTGCCCTGGGAGAACACCTGGCTGGCGCTCAGTTCGAAGGTCTGGTTCAGTATCGACTTGCCCAGCGCCAGAGCGGTCGCGGAGCCTTTGCTGACATCTTCCGCCCAACGCCAGGCAGCCTGCAGCAATGCCTCAGGCTCAACCAGACGGTCTGCTATACCCAGCTGCACGGCTTCAGCAGCATCTACCCGGCGCCCGCTGAAGATAAGCTCTTTTGCTTTGACCAGGCCTACGCGGCGCGGCAGAAAATACAGCCCGCCGCCATCCGGCACCAGCCCGCGATTGATATACGACCAGGAAAATGACGCCGCCTCGCTGGCCAGCACAAAATCACAACTAATGGCCGTATCCGCACCAAGACCGGACGCCGCGCCATTCACCGCTGCGATGGTCGGTTTGGGCATGGAGTGCAGCAAGGACACACACTGATGGACACGCTGCTGGCGAGACCATCCATTAAAGCCGACCTCCCCTGGGTCGGCCTGCATGCGCTTTTCCATGCCTGCGACATCGCCCCCGGCGCAGAACCCCTTCCCATTGCCTGTCAGTACGACTGCGCGCACATCCTTGCTGGAGGCCACCTCTTGCAGTACCGCAAGATATTCGGTGCGCATGTCATCGCTGAATGCGTTGCGCTTCTCCGGGCGGTTCAGGTAGATTGTCGCGATGCCGGACTGCACATCCAGCTTGATAAGCTCATTCGTCATGGAAATTCCTGGTTTCTGCAATATGCTCAATTCAATGTGATGTTGCTGGAAGCAACGACATCGGCCCACCGGCGCTGTTCGTTCTTCACGTACTTGTCAAGGTCCTCAGGGGTGCCGGGTGTCACCAGCAAACCCTCGTGCTGAACCTTGCTGGTAAACGCTTCTGCCTGGGCAGCAGCTGTGGCAGCCTTGTTCAGGCGCGCAATCACGTCTGGCGGCGTTCCTGCGGGAACATACAGGCCGTACCAGCTGTCAAGGACATACCCTTGCAGGCCCTCTTCGGCAATTGTGGGGATGTCGGCCAGGGCCGGCGACCGTTCAGCTGTCGTGACAGCAAGCGCTCGCAACGTTCCTGCTCCAAGAGCAGACCCAACCGCCGCTGCCGTGCCAAACATCATGTCAACATGCCCGCCCAGCAGATCATTCAGCGCCGGGCCCGCCCCTCGATAGGGAACATGCGACATATCGACTTTGCCCAGTTTTTCCAGCAGCTCTCCCGCCAGATGTGCTGACGTTCCCACGCCTTGCGACGCATAGGTCACCTTTCCGGGGTCCTTCCTGGCGGCATCAATTACATCCTGAACAGACTTGAAGGGGCTGTCCGGACGAACGACAAGCACGCTGGGCGAATGACCCACGAGAATCACGGGCGCAAAAGCCTTGTCCGTGTCGTAGGGCAGGTTCGAACGCAGGCTGGGGTTGATGGCATGCGCAAACGTTGCCATCAGCAAGGTATAGCCATCCGGCTTGCTGCGCGCCACATCCTCGGATCCGATAGTGGTTCCGGCGCCAGGCTTGTTCTCGACTATCACCGGTTGGCCAAGCTCCCGCGACATGCCATCACCGAGAAGCCGGGAAATAAGATCTGTGCCGCCACCCGGTGCAAATGGCACGATGATGCGCACGGCATGCTCAGGAAAGGCAGCGGACGCCGGCGCCGACAGGCCTGCACATGCAACCATCGCCACGGCAATCACTGAAAAACGGTTTATCAAAGAAAATAGGTATCTGTTCACTTATGTCTCCTGGTGGAATAGTCGTGGCACGCTTCTGGAACCAGATTGCCCGCCACATGCTTTTCAGTGTAGGAGCTAAACTGTCGATCTCGACGATCGAAATTTCATTCTATGGAATTGGAATTTTCCAGACCGGAGACATGAAATGGCCAGGAAAGAAGAATCAGAACGACTCGGGCTGCCCGCCCAGAACCGCTCCCTGGAACGGGGCATGGAGATACTGCGCGCGTTTCGCCCTGGCGCCGGCCTGTTGGGAAACAGCGAACTTGCAGATCGCACCGGCCTGTCTCCGGCCACTGTAAGCCGGCTGACACAAACCCTCGTTCGCTGCGGCATGCTGGATCATGACCCGCGAGAGCGTGCGTACCGCCTGGCAGCCCCCTTGCTGAGCCTTGGGCAGGCGATGCGGGCAGGCTCTCCCCTGCTCCAGATTGCCGCGCCACTCATGCGATCAACCGCGGAGGAGCTCAGGATCAATGTCGGCCTGGCCATCAGGGATCGCGACGAAATGGTTTATCTGGAATCTGTCCGCTACAACCGCAAGGTTTCCTTGCGCAACGTTGTTGCGGGCCTGCGCGTGCCGATTGAGCTGACATCACTCGGACGCGCCTATCTTGCGGCGATTGATCGGGAGGAACGCGAAAGCATTGTGTCGCATATCAGGGATCGCCGCAGCGGCGAATGGGATGCGCTGGCAGCCGAGATACGGCAGGCGGTTAGTGATGTGAAGTCGCGCGGCTACTGCACCGCATCCTGGCAGCCCGAAGTTGTGGCGCTTGCCACCCCACTGCTGTTTGCGCACCATCCAGTCCATGTACTGAACGTCAGCATTGCTGGCCGGGAAGCAATGGCCGATGTGGAGAGCAGGCTTCATCGCCCCCTGCTGAAGCTGGCGGAAGCAATCATCAGAAAGGTCGACGGAAACGCCTAGTGAAGAACTCCGGCCTTGAGGCCAGAGCTTCTCCGCCACAATGCAGGGGCGCCTTTGGCGCCCCATTGATATGGCCTCGCTTGACCTCGCCGTGAACGGCGCGCTTTGGCGCGTGGTCAGCCACGCCCTTCGCCATAAGGAATGGCCCGGGGCGTGATCGATGGCGATGACAACATCTTTGCAGCCATGGCTCGCAGATTCAGCCCTGTAGTATTGCACATGATGGCTGCCCCCTGGCGGCTTTCGGGCGCGTATGCGAGAAAGCTTCGGTAGCCTGCCCAGCCGCCGCCATGCGCCCAGGCCTTGATGTCGCCCATTTTCATGGCCTCAAGGCCAAAGTAATAGCCGCCGCCGTCCTCTTCCAGGTGCGGATCCTGGCCATCGGTCAACGTGGATAGAATGCCTTGGGCTGGCTTTCCGGATGGCGTGCGTAGTGCGGTATCGCCATCCAGGTGGCGCAGCCAGCGCAGCATGTCGCCGGCACTGGTGTGAACCTGCCCATCGCCTGTCTGTTCCCAGCTCGACTCGCTGATGCTGACCTTCCCATTCTTGTCCTCGTAGCCGCGCGCCAACTGCGCGATGCCACTGGGATAGTGGTCAACAATAACGGTATCGAGCATGTCCAGCGGCTCAAAGATATACCGCCGGGAAAACGACGCCAGCGATGTCCCGCTGGCCGCCTCGACGACCTGCGCCAGCAGGAAGTAGCCAGTGTTGCTGTACTCGAAGCGGGAACCGGGCCCAAAAAGCAGCTGAGAGTGCCCTGCAAGTACATCAAAGGTTTCGGACACAGTCACCGTTTCGTCCATGCGCCCCGCTTCAACCAACGGATCCATATAGTCTGGCAGGCCGCCCGTGTGTCGCAGGACCTGACGCAGCGTCGGTCTGCCAAGCTCGCCAGGAAGGCGCGGCAGATATCGCGCCAGTGGCGCATCCAGATCCAGCTTTCCATCCCGGGCCAGCAACGTCACGGCCAGCGCAGTGAACTGCTTGGACACCGAGGCAATATTGAACACTGTGTCCTCGCCGATGACGTGCTGCTTCTCGATATCCGCGTAACCCCATCCCCCTATGTCCCACCCGGCATCGGCTTTCAGCCTGGCCCACGAACAGCCAGGCATGGAGGCGCCAGCCGCTGGCGGCTGCGCCTGGGCGCCCGTGCAGGCAGACACTGCCAGCAACAACGCCCCTACCTTCCTTTTCATCAGAAGCGCCCCGAGAATGTCAGGCTGACCTGACGTCCCAGGCCCCACCCGCAAGTCCACAATGAACCGCAGCCGTTCACATAGCGCTTGTCCGCAGTATTGGTAACGCTCAGGGAGAGCTCGCTGTCTTCCAGAACGGGATGCAGCTTGCGAAGCTGGGTTGCAATACGCAGGTCAGCCACTGTATGCGAGGGAATCTTCAGACTCGCGTAGCCGCCGCCGGCCACCTCGATGTCGCCACCATACGATGAGCCCACATGGCGCACCCCCAGCCCGAATACTGTGCCTGCCAGCGGTCCCTGGCCGGTCACCGTGTAATCGACCCACAGCGATGCCTGATGCTTGGGCACATACAGTGCCGGCTTGCCCAGCTCTTCGGGAATCTCGCTGCTGGTGACCTCGGTGTCGACATAGGCGTAGCTGCCTATGATCGACCAGTTGCGTGTCAGGCGCCCGGTCAGTTCCAGCTCCAGCCCCCTTGAACGCAGCTCGCCGCTTTGCACCTGGTCAGGATATCCGTACACGGGATCGTCGGTGAGGCGGTTGGTCTGGCGCAGATCAAAGAGCGCGAGGCTGGCCATCCACTGCGCACCGTTGGGCTGATACTTGATGCCCAGTTCTGTCTGCTTTCCCTTCATGGGCTTGAACGGGACGCCATCCGCCGTTGCGCCGGCGACGGGTTCGAACGAAGTCGAATAGCTGAAATATGGCGCCCAGCCCGAATCGAAGCGATAGAGCGCTCCCACACGACCGGTTGTGGCGTTGTCGCGCTGCCCGATATCGTCGACCGATCCCCTGCGCTCGGTACTGCCCGTGACTTCGGAACGATCATGCCTCAGGCCCGCAACAAAGCGCCACTTACCCCATGCGATCTGATCCTGGAGATAAAAGCCCGTCTGATAGCTGGTGCTGTCAACAGCGCTCAAAGGCGTGAACTCTCCAATCTTCGCCCCATACACCGGCGCATAGAGATCAAGAAGACCGCCGCTGCCCGCAGGGCCGACATCTGCCATCTCCCGGCGCGCATCGAAGGAGCTGCGGTAATAATCAATGCCTGCCAACACGGTATGCGTTGCATCACCGACGGGAACACGCCATTCAGACTGCGTATCCACGCCCAGCGCACGCGCTGTTCCCACACCCCGGTTGGCATAACGACGGATGGTGCGCCAGTCCCACCCGCCTTCTGCCGGATCACCTTCGGAATACATATCGTTCGTCACCGACTCCAGCGTCGTCTTGATGTGCTGCCACCGCAAGTTCTGACGCAAAGTCCAGTTGTCCGCCAGGTCATATTCGGCAGACCATCCGACAATGTCCTGGTCACGGTCGAAACGGTCAAAGTCAGGCTCGCCAATAAAACGCGAGAGCGGGATTTCGCCGTTGGGGTTGTCAAAGAGCGTTCCATACGCAGGCAGCCATACATAATCGCTGCCGCCACGGTCACGCTGCAGCGAAGCCGACAGCACAATCTCGCCATCTTCGCCCAGCGGCAGCTTGATCGAAGGCGAGACCATGGCGCGCTTACGCTTTACATAGTCCATGTGGCTTTCTGTGTTCGAATTCAACGCCACCAGACGCCACGCCGTGACATCAGACTCCCCGATAGGGCCGCCCAGGTCTATGCTCTGGCGCGCCTGCCAGGGTGAACCGACCGTCAGCTCCACATTGCGCAGAGGCTCGCGGGTCGGCCGCTTGGTGACCAGATTCACCATGCCGCCCGGCACCACCTGGCCATACATGACGGAGGCAGGCCCCTTGAGCACTTCAATGCGTTCGAGCGAATAGGGATCGACCTGGGGCAGCGTCCAGTTATTGCCCGCCCCCAGACCGCCTTCCAGTTTCACGCCATCGAGCCAGGTGACCGAGCCAGCGTTGAAGCCGCGAAAGGCAATCGTGTCAAAACGCGAGTCCACACCGTCAAATTCAACCGCTACGCCGGGCACATAGCGCAAGGCCTCGCCTATGGTACGCGTAGCCTGGGCTTCGATTTGCTGCTGGGTCACCACAGCAACAGACCCAGGTGTGTCCATGATCGCTGTGTCGCTCTTCATTGCCGTGGCGCTGCGCGTGGCCAGATAGCCATTGGCGGGACCAGTTGCGCTTTCACGCTTTCCTTTGACTACAACAGTTTCAAGCTGCCGGCTGCCCTTGCGTGATTCGGGCGCCCGTCTGAGCGAGTAGCCGTCTGCCTGGCGTACCGCTTCCAAGCCCGATCCCGCCAGAATTTCCGCCAGGCCATCCTGTGGCGTATGACTACCGGACAGGCCCTGGCTGGTCTTTCCTGCAGTGAGCGAACCATCTATGGCCAGCAGAAACCCTGCGCTGGCAGCAAAACGATTGAGCACCTGATCCAGCGTGCCGGCTGGAATGTCGTAGTAGGCCCCGGCAGCCTGGCCTGCGGCTGGCTGTGCCGTGGCCACGGATACGCCCAGGATCAGGCAAGCCGCCGTTACAGCCAGCGACAGTGCATTGCGCCCCAGTGCGGCGCGCGGCCGGGCAGTGACGGATTGCGATTGATTGAATGACATGCTTCCCCTCTTGGATTTGACCAGACGGCCCGTCATGAGCGCGGGCCTCTTATCTTGTTTCCCGCACGAGAAGAGAAAAGTGCTACGGCAATCACAGATTAATTTGTGACAAGGCGCGTGAAGCATGCCAGAACCGCGCACCGCCGGTTCAGGGCGTGGTCACAGTGACCCAATAACGAGTCGTCGAACGCACACTGACCGGCAAGGCTCGCGGCAGGGACTTGAGGATGGTGTCGGTATCTTTCAGAGGGTAGACACCGGAAACAATGAGATCTGCCACAGCAGGGTCACAACGTAATACGCCCGGGCGATAGCGGCTCAACTCGGCCAGGAAGTCATCCAGCCGCCAGCGCTCCGCCACCAGCAGCCCCTGCTGCCAGGAAATCACCTGGGGATCGCCGTCGACAGGTCCCTGCGTGTCATAGCGTGTGAAGTCCGCCTGCTGGCCGGCATTCACGTGCAAGGACGCGGCGCCGTGATCCGGTGTGATCTCGACTGCCCCCTCGAAAACCTGAACAACAATCCGTGCAGGCGAACCGTGCTCCAGTCTGCGAACGAGAAACTTCGTACCAAGCGCCCGCACGAGGCCTTCGCTGGTCTGTACGATAAAAGGCCTGTGCGCGGCAGCATTGTCCGGGGCGGTAGAGATCAGCACCTCGCCCGTGCGAAACAACAGCCGCCGCTCGCGGTCGGTATAGTTCAGGTCAACCGCGCTGGCAGTATTGAGCGACATGAGCGTGCCGTCGGGCAGCGTCATATCCCGGCGTTCGCCACGCGCGGTGCTGTAGTCGGCGCTGAACATCGACCATTGGGGCGTCTGTCTCACCGCATAGGCGGACACCCCGCTACCGGCCAGCAACATGAAGCCCCGCAACAGATTGCGACGCGTCCTGGAGGCCTGGGGCGACAGCGTGGAACGCAATACAGTACCCGCGATGTCACTGGGGGCGGCATGGACCTGAGCGCCGAGCAACTGGACGCGCTGCCACGCCCTCTGATGCGCGGGATCAGCTGCCAGCCATTCATGGAATGCCTGTCGCTCCTCGGCGCTTTCCTCGCCTGACCACAGGATCATCTGCCACTGCAGGGCATCCATTTCGATCTGACTGATACAGGCTGGCGCTTCAGGTGCTATGGGGGCAACGGGATCGGCATCTAATGCGGCGCTGTGTGCTTGCTCAGCCATGCGGCTCCCCTTGGGCGGGTGCGTGCGGCATCCCTTTCCCCGCCCCTGGCGTGGAAGCCTCGCCCAATACATCGTCGCCCAGCGCGGCAAAGCATGCCACCATCGCCTTGAGCATATATTTGCGAACCGTGGCGACCGAGATGCCCTCACGGCTGGCAATCTCGGAATATGTCAGCCCCTCAAAACGGGAAAGCAAAAACGTTTCACGCACCTTGGGAGCCAGACCGTCAAGCATTGCGCAAATGCGCAACAGGGCATCCAGCGCTACAGCACGCTCTTCGGGAGAAGGCGCGCATTCCGGAGACTGCAGCGCCAGTGCTTCGAGATAGGCCTGCTCGACCTGCTGCCGACGATAGCGATCTATGACCAGGCCTTTGGCAATCTGCATGAGATGCGGGCGCGCCTGCTCTGGCGCAGGCGTCCTGCCTGAAACCATGATACGCAGATAGGTGTCTTGTACCAGGTCGGCCGCATTGTGCGAACAGCCCAGGCGGCGCCGCAACCATCCGTACAGCCAACCATGATGGTTGCTGTATAGCGCATGCATTTTCTGTTGCAGCCCAAGCCCGGCAGCTGACAGGATGCCTTCCGGCGACTGGTCGCGCACTGGCTATCGTCCTGATATTGAAATGGGAATGAGTCGCATTATATACCGAGCAGAACAGGCCTGCCCTGTACTGCCGACTACAGCCAACGCCAGGAATCTGTTCCCGGAAAATCAGGGTTTTCCCTTGTTTATGGCCCCTCCCATCCACCAAACTGATACACTTTGTATGTATCCATGCGTGACGAGCCAGGTTGGACGCGACCGCTACGCAGCTGCATTCCCACTACCCAAGGGGAAGCGCCGCCGCATCTTCAAAATAATGCCCTGACGACCTCCCCCTTTTCCATACAGGAGGCAGGTCATGTCGCATCGCAGGCTCGATCCGGATCTGGATCATTCCCCTCTTTTCTCTACACTTCCCGCGCTTCGTTCGGCCTCGCGGCGCCGTGTGCTGCAGGCTGGCGGCCTTGCCGGGCTGGCCGCCATCGCATCGCCATGGTTCCCCTTGCGCCGGGCGCTGGCCGCGGACAAGACACTGAAGATACTCCAATGGAGCCACTTCGTACCCACGTACGACAAGTGGTTCGATGATTTCGCACGCGTCTGGGGAGAGGCGAACGGCGTGCAAGTGGTTGTCGATCACATCAATATCGGCGACCTGGTCACAACCACCACTTCTGAAATGTCTGCCAACTCCGGGCACGACATCATCGAGCTGGGGCCGGAAGCCGCACAGTTCATGCCGAATGTGCTGGATATGGCCGACATCAACCAGCAGGCGGCAAAACAGTTTGGCGATGTGTTCGGTGTGATCCCCCGCATTTCCTATAACCCCGTCGCAAAAGCCTGGTATGCCTTCTGCCATGGCTGGACGATAGACTGCGGCGACTACCGCCGCTCGCTGTGGCAGAAGGCAGGCATGGAAAACGGCCCTGACACCTGGATGCAGCTGCTCGAGACTGGCGAGAGGATTCGCAAGGAGCAAGGCGTACAGGTAGGCATAGGCATGTCGCAGGAGCTGGACTCGAACATGGTCGCCCGCTCGATTCTGTGGTCCTGGGGCGCATCGGTGCAGGATGAGAACGACAATGTCATCCTGGGGCAGGGCGAGAACCGCAAACGCGCCATTGATGCCGTGAAATACATGACGGATCTGTATCACCGCACAATGACGCCCGCAGTGTTCGCCTGGAACGCAGCGTCGAACAACCAGGACCTTATAGCGGGCAAGGCCTCGTATATCGTCAATTCGATTTCTGCCTACCGCTCCGCGCAGGAAAGCAAACCTGATATCGCTCGGGACGTATTCTTCACCGGCCCCCTGGCGGGGCCCAATGGCGACCGCTGGGCCAACGTCCACGTACTCTATAACTACATCATTCCCAAGTTCGCCAAAGCCAACGAGGACACCGCCAAGCAATTCATCCTGCATCTGACGGAGAACTATGACCAGGCCATGTATCACAGCAAGCTGTATAACTCGCCCAGCTACTTCGGAACAGCCATCCCGAAAGGAGACAGAGGATATCCGGCCATTGAGGGCGCCAGCACACTGAAGAACCTGAACGACGCCTGGTTTGCACATGACCCCTTCCTGCTTGAAGGCGAAGCCGACGGCAAGCTGGCCAGCCTGACTTCCGCAGGCGACTGGACGACCAACCTCGGGCATCCCGGCTACTCCAACCCCGCCGTGGGCGAAACATTCAATACATTCATACTGCCCAACATGATGGCCAAGGCAGCCAGGGGCGACATGAGCGCTGAAGAGGCGGTAGACGAAGCGGCCAGGCACACCGAAAGCATCTATGCACAGTGGCGCAAGCGCGGCCTGATCGGCGGCAAAAAGTCCTGAGCAGGAATGACCATGGCAAGCCTGAGCATTGAGCATCTCAGTACCACCTTCGACCGTGGCCGGGTCAAGGCTGTCGATGATGTCAGCCTTGACATGCCCGACGGCGAATTCCTGGTGCTGCTGGGCGCCTCGGGCTCAGGCAAGTCCACGCTGATGCGAACCATTGCCGGCCTTGAACGCCCCAGCAGCGGCGCAATACGCATAGATGGCAGGCTGTCCAATGAAGATCCGCCCCGCAAGCGGAATATCGCCATGGTCTTCCAGAGCTATGCCCTGTATCCGAACAAGACCGTAGCGAAGAACATCTCGTTTCCCCTGGAGGCTGTGCGCATGCCCACCGCGCAGATCCAGGAAAAAGTGAAATGGGCAGCGACGCTCTTTGGCATTGACGAACTGCTGCATCGCAAGCCGCGCGAGCTTTCAGGCGGCGAGCGACAGAGGGTAGCCCTGGCCCGTGCCTTGGTTCGCACCCCAAGCCTGTTTCTGATGGATGAGCCACTATCGAACCTCGATGCGAAACTACGCCATTCCGCACGACGCGAGTTCAAGCGCCTGCACGAGCAGACCGGCATCACCACGCTGTATGTCACCCACGACCAGGTCGAGGCCATGGGCCTGGGCCAGCGCATTGCCATCCTCAACAAAGGCCAGATACAGCAGATCGGCACGCCGCATGAAATCTATCATGAACCCGCCAACACCTTTGTAGCCCAGTTCATGGGATCCCCGCCCATGAACCTCATCCCCGACGGAGACTGGCTGCTGGGCTTTCATGCCGAAGACGCATGGCTTCCGGAAGGCGAAACACCAGCGGGGCAACACGCTCTGCCTATGGAGATACAGCAGGTCGAGCGCCTGGGCTCCGACGCGCTGATCTATGGTGTGCTTCCAGCAAGCCAGACGGAAGTGATTCTGAAGCTGCCTGACCGATTGGCTGGAGGGCTGGCCATCGGTGCGTCGCGTACTTTCTGCGTGCCAGACAGTCAACTGCAGCGCTTCGATCTCCGCACGGGCTTGCGGGCCAGGAACTGAATCATGACTGCCCGCACGCTCAGCCAGGGACAGCGAGATACGCTGCTGGCAATGAGTATGGTATTGCCTGCGATTCTATACATCACTCTGCTGCTGGGCATACCAATTGTGCTGGCCGTTGTCTACAGCTTGAATGATGTCACCACGGGCAGCCCCGTGATGCGCTACATCGGGCTGGAAAATTTCATCGCGCTGCTGGACACGCCCGATTTCATGCGGGCAGTGGGCAATACTTTCCTGATTACCATCAGCACGCTGCTGGGTGTGCTGGTGCTGGGCACCATACAGGCCGAATTGCTGGTGCGCCCTACCCGAGGAAAATGGCTGATCCGATTTCTGATATTGCTGCCCTGGACCGCGCCCGCCTCGCTGAGCGCCATTGCATGGCTGTGGATGCTGGACTCAACCTTCAGCCCGATAGACTGGGTGCTGCGCGGCCTTGGCCTGCTGGGCCATCCTGGGGCCTTGTTCGGCGACTTCGACAACACATTCTGGCTGGGACGCAGCGGCTTTGCGCTGTTTTCCATCATCCTGGTCAATGTCTGGCGCCTGCTTCCCCTGGGAACCGTCATCATTCTTGCCGGCCTGAATGGCGTGCCGCGCGACATACTGGAACAGGCCGAGATCGACGGCGCCGGCTACTTCCGCCGGCTGTTTCACATTGTGCTACCCATGCTGATACCGGTGTTCGGCGTAACGATACTCTTCACCTTCGTGTTCGTATTCACAGATATTGTGACGGTATTCATCCTGACGCGAGGCGGGCCGGCCAATGCCACGCAGGTGCTGCCGACACTGGCCTTTTTCACCGGCGTGCAGGGCGGCTCGCTCGGGCGTGGCGCGGCCACAGCGCTGTTCCTGCTGCCGGTGCTCGCGGCGGTATCCATTCTCATCCTGGCGCTGATCCGGCGGCGGGAGATCTGATCATGCACGCGACATCAGCCCGTCATCCTGGACGCAAGGCCGGCGTCTACCTGGCCACGGCCCTGTTCGTGGTGTTTTCCGCGCTGCCTTTTTATGTAATGCTGATCACCAGCTTCAAGACACAGAGCGCCATCTTCTCGCCCGACGCCAACCCTTTCTGGTTCTCCGGCCCGCCTACCCTCGCCAACATTACGCTGCTGTTCGGCCAGACGCAATTCGTCCAGTGGCTGCTCAATACAGTATGGGTGGGCCTGGCTGTCGTCATCATCACGCTGCTGCTGTCGGTCCCGGCCGCCTATGGCCTGGCACGCATTGCGGGCAGTTGGGGGGAAACGCTGGGCATAGGCATCTTCCTGAGCTACCTGGTTCCCCCGACCCTGCTGTTCATTCCTTTCTCGAAAGTGATCGCCTATCTAGGTCTGCAGAATTCCCTGTGGGCATTGATCGTCGCCTATCCAACGTTCACCATCCCTTTCTGCACCTGGCTGCTGATGGGTTTCTTCAAGGGTATTCCGCGCGATCTGGAAGAACAGGCGATGATAGACGGCCACGATCGCCTGGGCGCCTTTGTTCATGTCGTGCTGCCGCTGGCCATGCCAGGCCTGATGACCGTCGTTGTATTCGCCTTTACGCTCTCAACCAGCGAATTCATCTACGCGCTGGCCTTTGTCACCCACTCCGCCTCAAAGACGGTCAGCATCGCGGTGCCGACCGAATTGATTCGCGGCGATGTCTACCACTGGGGCCCGCTGCTTGCCGGCGCGCTGATCGCCAGCATTCCAATCGCGGTGCTGTACACCTTCTTCATCGATCAGCTCGTCGCCGGTCTGACTGCGGTAGCGCGGGATTGAAACATGCAGGCAAAAACACTGGCCCGACGCACTCAAGAGGCCACGGCTGCAACACAGTGTTGCTCCTGCACCCCTAGCCCTTCCACGCACATACGCATAGAGTCGCCTTCCCTGAGGTATTTGACTGGCTTCTGGCCCATTCCCACACCCGCTGGCGTGCCGGTGGAAATAATGTCTCCCGGCTCCAGCGTCATGAATCGGGAGATGTAAGATACAAGCGTTCGTACGTCGAAGATCATATTGGCAGTAGAGCCATCCTGATAGCGCGTACCGCTCACATCAGCCCATAAGCCCAGCTGCTGAGGATCAGGAATCTCATCGGCAGTAACGAACCAGGGGCCAATTGGTGCAAAGGTATCGTGCGACTTGCCCTTGTCCCACTGGCCAGACCTTTCGAGCTGAAATTCCCTTTCGGAAACGTCATTCACCACGCAGTATCCTGCCACATATTGCAGCGCGCTGTGCTCGTCGACATATTTGGCTCGCCTTCCAATTACAACCCCAAGCTCAACTTCCCAGTCAGTCTTGACGCTTCCCACAGGTATCTCGACATCGTCGTTTGGGCCGCATATGCTGCTGGAGGGCTTCAAGAACAGTATGGGCTCGGAAGGAACAGGCGCGCCAGACTCCTTTGCATGATCAGAATAGTTGAGCCCTACACAAACAATCTTTCCAACTTTTCCCACGCACGGGCCTAGTCGAGGCTCGCCCTGCACGATGGGCAGCTCAGATACCTGAAGCCCCTCCAGAACCCGAAGACCGCCCGCAGCCAGGAAGGCGCCATCAATATCCGGAATTTTTCCAGACAGATCACGAATTTCACCATGGGGATCCAGCACACCAGGCTTTTCATCCCCCTTACACCCATATCGCACAAGTTTCATATCGGTTCCAGACAAAAACGCAAAGCAGACACGCAGAACATCGGCGTTCAGCAGCCCATTTCAAGCAATCAATGCATCGGCCGGTCGCGGAGCACCCTTGGCAGGAATTCCTTCCCGCCTGCTCCAGCCTGAATCATTGTCAAGCTCAATAAATTCTGGAGCCAAGTTCCTGATACCGGGCACCTGAATCCACAACCGCAGCATATTGCGCTTCTTTTCCAGCTCGTCATGATCTTCGTAATCTGTCCGGGAATGCAACACCAGATAGTTATTGCAGAACTGCATATCGCCCGGCTCAAGCATCATGGAATACACCATGTCTTCCCGCTGGGAAAGTTCCTCCATGTAGTCCAGAACCTCGTATTCCTCATCGGTGAAATCTATCCCCAGCTTTTGCTGGGCAGTCTCCATCGATTTACGCACATATCGGATGCTGAGGTCACCGCCAAAGTAACTATAGATCGGGACAAAATCACTCAAGGCAGACTGATACTCTGTTTCCTCGCCACGCCGGTCGTAGACAAATCCTCGATGCAGCAGATCCAGATACTGGGGCCGCTCGCGCAATATTTCGTTGTACATGGAAATTCCGCTCACGACTGAACTCAAACCGCCTGAGCGTGCCCGGTTGAAGCAAAACAGCCCCACCACATCGGAAGGATCACAATGAAAAGGCAAGTGTGCACGCGTTTGATAACCTCTGACGTTCAGCGCGTTGTAGTTGAGCCCTTGGTCGCGCACATGCCCAAGGCGGTCTCCCGTCGCGTTCTGAGAAACGCAACGCCCCATAAGTGTTCCAAGGCCCCAGAAAAACATCTTCACCTGTCCGGCACTGTAATCCTGCGAAGGAAATCCGCGGATCATCCCAAACCCTCGCTTGGCAATGTCCCGTTCGGTGAAATCCTTAAGGAAGGCAGCAAAGCGTTCCGCCTTGAAATCGGTCTGCGTCACTGTGTCCAGCGTATGCCCTTGCCGTACCAGGGTGTTGATCGCAGCATCTATCTCCGCCAGGTGTTCCGCGTCCAGATGCCGTATCCACGCCTCACTTCCCGCAAACGTGGAAGCATTCCACGCGCTTTCATCTTGGACAGGCGTCAGACGCCTGGCTCGCAGTGCCGCGCTGCGATAGCTTGGCGATTTGAAATGAAGAGGCCGTGTATCGATTTTGCTATCCATTTTTTACTCCTTTTTTCCAGGTAGAGTTATCCAGCACAAGGCAGGCGCCTCACTTGATGCGCGCGTCTGCCGCATCCACAATTGACTTCCACTTCAGACGTTCACTGTCGGAGAATGCCGCAAACTCATTGGGGGTTGATGGCTTGGGAAACGAATCCAGTTCGATCAGTTTTTTCTTCACCTCACTATCCGCTAGTGCATAACGCACCGCTTCATTGAGCTTTTCTATGTCATCTGACGGGGTGCCTTTTGCTGTCACGATGCCCAGCCACACTGAGACATCAAAATCACCAAACCCACTTTCTGCCACGGTGGGAACGTCTGCGTCGAAGCTGGCTCGTTCCTGGCCTGTCACAGCCAATGCACGCAACCGGCCAGCGCGAATGAAGGGCAGCGCGGAAGGTATGTCGGGCATGCCTACCTGAACCTCTCCGGAAGCAACTGCCGTTACCATGGGTCCACTGCCTCGATAGGGAACATGCACCATGCTTACTTCCGCGCGCTGTTTGAGCAGCTCCATCCCAAGATGGGGCGTACTACCATTACCCGCAGAGCCATAGTTCAGCGACCCCGGTTTCTTACGGGCAAGCGCTATTAATTCCGCCAAGGTATTGGCTTTCACATCCGGGTTGACCACCACAACAAACTGCCCAGTGCTTACGCTGGACACAGCATCGAATGCAGTATCAGGGTCATAATTCAATGATGGATACATTGCCGGCGCTATTGCCATGGTGCCGATGGTGCCCATCAGGATGGTGTATCCGTCGGGAGAAGAATTGGCAACATAGTTCGAGGCTATGGTCCCGCCTGCCCCAGGCCGATTTTCCACTACTACTGGCTGCTTCAACGACACAGACATCTTGTCGGCGATCAGGCGCGAAACGATATCCGTAGTGCCTCCTGGCGCCAACGGTACGACCAAATGCACCGGTTTGTCGGGAAAACCCGCCGCATGAGCGGCACCAGCCAGCATTGCAGTAGCCAGAATGAACCGATGTACGATTCTCATGTCCCCTCTCCCTTCGTTGATATTGTTATCTAAGCTTCGGAATAGATATTCCTGCCTTAATGCCGCTACGCCGCTCGGATGTCTCCCTTGCTGGAGAGATGCAACTCGCGGCTCCGGCGGATATGCGCCGATACGGCCGACACAACGAGATCAGCATCACGCTGCTCGAAGGCCCTTACTATTTCCTGGTTCTCTTTCAACACTTCCGTCGCCCGCCATGGAAAACGAGTGACCAAAGTGCCTCCGACCAGTTGGATCTGGTCATTGATGCTGGCGAGCATGCCAGCCAGAACCTTATTACCGGTGCGCTCGACCACGGACACATACATTTTCCGAGCGGCTCGAATTGATTCAACTATGCGCCCCGCCTCAAGGTGCGTGCGTGATATATCCACGATCAAACCCAGCGATGCCACCCATTCGTCATCCGCAAATTGCATAGCATTTCGGGCAGCAGCGACTTCGAGAATTTCACGTACATCAAACAGATCCTCGATATCCTGCAGAGTCATGACGCGCACTGAATAGCCCCACCCCGATTTCTGCACAAGGCCGCCCTGCTCCAGCTGCCCCAATGCTTCCCGGACTGGCGTCCGACTCAAATCGAGTTCCTCGGCAATATCCTGCCCGGTAAGACGTTCCCCTGGAGCGTAGCTGCCGTCCAGAATCTTTTCCCTGATATGTTCGTAGGCAACCTGGGCGTTATCCACGACTTTTCTTCTTGCCATGCCTGATTCATCCTTGAATGTCCTAAATTGAATTCAATTTGAATTCAATTTAGGACATTATTGTCCCGGCTTCAAGCAATGTCAATAGACTCTGGGCAAATGCCATCCATTCGGGTTGAGGAGGCATATCCGTGACGGCTCGGCTGGACATCGCGCCGCCCCACGATCAGTAGCGCCAGCCAAGCACAAAGCAGCCTCTTCCAGCCGTGGTTCCGTCGTGATGATGTCGGGATGATAGCCACCTTTCACACGAAAGGCTAAAATAGGAAATGGAGATGGCATTCCTCCCTTAACCGCCCTGTTCCGGGCTGATGATGCCTACGCATACCTCGGTGGCTGAGGTTCGTAGGCATCCGCACGAATTCCGCCGCCGCCAACTGACCCTGTCGGAAAGCGTAATGGCAAATTCAGACCCTCACTTGATATGGCGCGGCGACACCAAGGAGACGCCAAGGGCGGCCGGCTGCATGCCGGGCACGGCGCCTCTGACCAGCGTGATCTTCCCCGATCCTCAAGACAGCATCGCGCTGGCGCACTCGATGCCGCCCCAGCCAGATCACTTCGTCGACCTGAACCTCGATCAGGCAGTAGAAGCCATCATCGGTACGCGACAGGAATATAAGCTGCTCGGCATATTCCGGCGTCCCCTGCTCACCCAGGACGAAGTCCGGTATCGCCACGAAGTATTCCGCGACCTGCAAGAACCCACGCTGCAACAGGCGCTGACAGACTTTGCAACGCACATGCGGAAAATGCGCGGCTGTCTCACGCAGGCCGAGAAGCTCTATTACCCCTACCAAATGAAGCGTTGGCATATTAAAGCCGTCGCGATCTACTGCGATGCGGTTCTTGATCTAGGACGGGCGCTGGACACCAGCCCGGCGAAATCGCGGGCGCTGGGCATGCGATTCCGGACATATCTTCGATCCTATATCGAGTCCCCCGAATTCAAGGCGCTGCATGACGAGACGCATGCCTTGCTGACGCAGCTCGACGCTCTTGCTTACTGTATTCACATCAATGGCGACACCATGAGTGTCCGCCATTATGAGAACGAAATCGACTACAGCCAAGCCATAGAAGCCACATTCGAGAAATTTCGCCAGGGCGCTGTGAAAAACCATAGCGCGACGTTTCACGATTATCCCGAGATGAATCAGATTGAGGCAAAGGTATTGGAATTCGTGGCGAAGCTGAACCCCGATTCATTCCATAACCTGGATGACCTGCATGCCAGGACACAGGGTTTTCTGGATGCAACGGTGGCCGAGTTCGACCGCGAGATTCAGTTTTACCTGGCCTATCTGGAACATATGAAGCTGTTCGAGACAGCCGACCGGCACTTCTGCTATCCGGATGTGAGCGAGACTGACAAGTATATATATGCCAGGGACTGCTTTGATCTGGCGCTGGGCAAGAAGCTGATGTCGGAGGGGAAATCCGTAGTGTGCAACGACTTCGAACTGGATGCGGGCGAACGGATGATCGTTGTATCAGGTCCGAACCAGGGCGGCAAGACCACATTCGCGCGCATGTTCGGGCAGCAGTTCTACCTGGCGAGCCTGGGCTGCCCTGTTCCGGGCACAAAGGCCAAGCTGCTGCTTGCCGATCAGGTATTCACGCACTTTGAACGGCAGGAAGATATCAACAACCTGCGTGGCAAGCTCAAGGATGATCTGGTGCGCATTCATCGCATATTGAGATCCGCCACCTCTCGCAGTGTGCTGGTGATGAATGAGATTTTCACCTCTACATCCCTGGCCGATGCGCTTTTTCTGAGCGAAAAGGTAATGAAAGAAGCCATCGGCCTGGATGTCCTGGGTGTCTGGGTGACATTCATCGACGAGCTTGCCTCATATGGCCAAAGCGTGGTCAGCATGATCAGTTCCGTGGACGCTGCCCACACAAAGCGGACATTCAGAATCATCAAGGCACCAGCGACCGGACGCTCTTACGCCATGACGCTGGCTGACAAATATGGCCTGACCCCTGAACGCATTACGGAGCGACTGAATCATGAAAGTGTTTCTGATGTGCGAGAACCGTGACTTCGACCTGGGCGCCGCGCTTCCCCTCAATGGACGCGACCTGGTCGATGACCTGGAGCTGAATACACTGATCGGCGCGATGGCTGGCGATGATGAGTTTCTGCAGACAGTGGCGCGGGCAGCCTTGCTCACTGCCATAAAATCCGACACGCAAACCATTGCGCATCGCCAGGCTGTATGCAAGGACGCGCTGGCCAACGCCGAAACCGTCCGGCAACTCTATCAATTGTCTATCGATGCCCTTGACATCAGGAAGAAGAACTACTGGGGCACCGGCCTGCATTATCCCATGGGCACCTTGCATGGATCGATGGATGTCATCGCCGCGCTGATCCCAAAGCTCATCGAACTGCGAGATATCGCAAGAAGCGTCAGCACACGGTTTTCTTCCCCGGGATGGCGCCGGCTGTTCGAAACCCTGGAAAAGGAGCTTGACGAAGGCTACATCGAGCAGATTCGCAGCCATTTGAAGGAGCTGAAGTTCCGCCATGGCATCCTGGTCAGCGCGCATCTTGGGCAGGGCAATCGCGGCAATGACTACACGCTGCGAACGCCGAATATCGATCGGCGCAACTGGCTTGTCCGCGTGATATCAAAACGGCCGGAGATCTATAAATACACGCTTGCGCCACGTGACGAGACCGGCGCCCGATGCCTGTCGGAGCTCGCTGACAGAGGGGTAAACCCGGTCGCCAACGCAGTCGCCCAGTCCGCCGAACATATTGCGAGCTTCTTTACCCTGTTGCGCGCCGAGCTGGCGTTCTATATATGCTGCATCAACCTGCATGAGCATCTGTCCCGACTGGGCGAACCCATCTGCTTTCCGGATTTTGTCGCGTCAGATCAGCGGTACCAGCAATTTACCGATCTCTATGATGTATGCCTGGCGCTCAAGCTGGGGCGGAAGGTGGTGTCCAATTCCATCGAGATCGGCGACAGTCGGCTGGTGATCATTACAGGGGCGAATCAGGGCGGAAAATCTTCTTTCCTTCGCAGCCTGGGCGTTGCGCAGCTGATGATGCAAAGCGGCATGTTTGTTTGCGCAAGCGCGTTCTGCGCCAATCTCAGCGAAGGCATATATACGCACTACAAGCGCGAGGAAGACACCACGATGGAAAGCGGAAAGTTCGACGAGGAACTCAAGCGCATGAGCTCCATCGTCGATCACATCTCGCCCAATGCACTCATTCTTTTCAACGAATCATTCGCCTCGACCAATGAGCGTGAAGGCTCGGACGTCGCACAGATGATCACGCATGCGCTGCTGGACAAGAACATAAAGGTTTGCTTTGTCACCCATCAGTACACATTTGCACATGGGCTCTTTGCCGAGCCAATCGGGCAGGCGCTATATCTGCGGGCCGAACGTATGCCAGACGGCACGCGCACCTTCAAACTGACATCTGGCGAGCCCCAGGAAACCAGTTACGGAGCTGATCTGTACGAGGAAATCTTCTGCAAGAAAACCGCGCGGCATCAGGCTCCGGGCATGCCGCCCGCGAATGCGGCATCCTCGTCAGCCATGCAGAGAACCTGATGCGGAACCTGTCCAGGCCTCACGCCTTCCTTTGAACCATCTGCCCTGCCAGCGCCAGGGCGGCCAGCGCAATCAGTGCCCATCCGTAGTAGCTGGCGGCGGCGCCCAGCCCGAAGGCGTGTGTCATGACGCCGGCCAGCATGGCCGGTATGCTGAGGGCCAGATAGCTCATGATATAGAAGGCCGCCATCAGCCCGGCGCGCTCCTGGGGCAAGGCGACAGGCATCAGCGTGCGCAATGATCCCAGGAACCCCACGCCAAAGCCGATGCCGGAGATACCCGTACCGACAAACAACAGCGACACAGAGCTGGCATGAACGCCGGTAAGTGTCGTTGCCACGCCCAGCATCAGCGTGACAGCGCCAAGCTTGAGCATGCGTTGCGGCGGCCAGGCACGCAACAGAAAGACAGCAGTAGCGGCGATGATGGTCAGGGTGAAGATCATCAACCCACCAATCACAGGAACATGGTTGCCGGTCACCTGCACCGCCAGCGTCGGGCCGAGGGAAAAATAGAACCCGCCAAGCGCCCATCCCGCCACATCTAGCGGGGCGATCAGCAGCAATACGCGCCAGGCCTGGCCAGGCACCGTGACAGTGGGCCGCATCGCCGCCCATACGCCTGGCCGCCGTTCAGCCATGTCCGGCAGAAAACAGGCCACAATGGTCTGGAGCACCATCAGGACAATCAGAACGACGTACACCAGATGCAGCGGCGCCGGCGCAAACTGCATGAGAATGCTGGCGCCCAGCGCACCGAACGCAAGCCCGACCATGGGTGAAATGCTGTTGATCAGCGGACTGCGAATACGATCCGCATCCATGAGCCCCGCAGCGAGCGCGCTGGTGGCCGTGCCTGTCGCCAGACCCTGCAGCAATCGCGCCGCAATCAGCATCGAAACATCGTTGGCTGCCACGAACAGCATCATCGCAGCGATATTGAGCACAAGCGCGCCAATGATCACCGGGCGCCGCCCGACATGGTCGGACATCGAACCCACCACCAGCAAGGCCAGCAGCAGGGATAGCGCGTATACGCCAAAAACGACCGTCAGGGTAATGGCAGAAAACCCCCAGCTTTCCCGGTACAGACTGTACAGAGGCGTCGGAGCGCTGGACGCAGCCATAAAGGTAACGAGAACGAAGGCCTGCACCCACAGCGCCGCAGACCGGCTCAAGGGTTGCGCGACCCAGCGGGAACGCGAGGGCGAGGTATAAGATATTTCGCTGCAGGACATCATATTGCTCCATTTAACGCAAATATTTTGCGTTAGTGAATTCTGCGCTCTTTCTTTTCTTAAAGCAAATTATTTGTGTTAACGTACATTTCATGAGTACACGAGAATGCATTCGCCCTGGGGGCCGCAGCGCACGGGTACAGGAATCCGTCCATAAAGCGGTCAACGAACTGATCGCGGAAGTTGGTCGCGCCAATGTCACGGTTCCCATGATTGCCGCGCGGGCGGGGGTCACCCCGTCAACGATCTACCGGCGCTGGGGCGATCTTGCCGAACTGCTGGCGGATGTTGCGCTGGCTCGCCTCAGGCCCGATGGCGAACCTGTGGATACAGGCGATGTGCGCACTGACCTGCACGCGTGGGCTGAACAATTCTTTGAGGAAATGACATCGGAGCCTGGGCAGGCCATGGTGCGCGACGTAATGGCTTCCGCAGCCGCCGGCGGCGAGAAGGCCCAGTGCGGCGCGTATGTCCGCGAACAGATACAAACCATCATTGATCGGGCTGTACAGCGTGGACAACAGGCCCCCGATGCAGACACGATCATGGATCACTACGTGGCGCCAGTGATGTACCGCAATCTGTTTTACGGCGAGCCTCTGAGTGCCGAACGCGCAAGAGCCTTGATGCAGGCTTGCCTGGACAAGGCATAGTGTCTTGCCTGCCCTGCCGGCGCTGCCCGCCAGCCACCTGTTGAATTCTGGAGAACACTGATGCTAGCTGCATGGTACGAGAAGAACGGCGCCGCCGGGGATGTACTTGAATACGGGGAACAGCCCGCTCCCGAACCCGCGTCAGGCGAGGTTCTGGTCCGACTCGCATGTTCCGGCGCCAACCCATCGGACGTGAAGTCGCGAGGCGGTAGCCGCCCTGTACGGGAAGGCATCATCATCCCGCACAGCGACGGCGCAGGCATCATTGTCGCAGTGGGCGACGGCGTGGACGCTGCCCGCGTGGGCGAGCGCGTCTGGATCTGGAATGGCCAGTACAAACGCCCCTTGGGCACAGCTGCGGAATTCATCGCCCTGCCGTCTGAACAGGCGGTGCATCTTCCCGACACAACATCGTTCGAGGCCGGCGCATGCATGGGCATTCCCGCGCTGACAGCCTACCGCGCCGTCGAGCTCGCCAGAATCCAGCCCGGCCATACCGTGCTGGTCATAGGCGGCACATCGGGCGTCGGTTTTTATGCCGCCCAGATGGCCAAGCTGCAAGGCGCGCGCGTGATCTGCACCATCGGCTCCGAAGAGAAAGCCCAGGTACTGAGAGACGCAGGCTTTGAGGACATCATCTACTACAAGACAGAATCGGTTCCCGATCGGATCAATGAATTAACCTGCGGCGCAGGTGTCAATGCATTGATAGATATGGATTTTTCCACAAGCAGCACACTTGTGGACCAGGGCGTGCTTGCAACGCACGGACAGTTTGTATGCTATGGCTCGAATCTGCGCGATGCAGTTCCACTGAACTTTGGCGCGTGGCTGTTCCGCTCCATCACCCTGAGCTTTTTCCTGGTATATGAGCTTACCCCCGAGCAGCGCCAGCGAGCCGTCAATGGCCTGCAGCAATTGCTTCAGGATGGCGTGTTGCGGCATCTCATCGGCAAAACGTTTACATTGCAAGACATCGTTACTGCGCATGAAGCCGTAGAGCAAGGCAGTGTGCTGGGCAATGTGGTCATCGACTGCGGCATGCCCGCTCAGGCAAACTGACTTGGAACCAGCCGAAACACCCATGCAGATCTGGGTCGACGCGGACGCCTGCCCTGCCGTCATCAAAGACATACTTTATCGGGCAGCGGAGCGCTGGCAGATTCCTGTCACCTTGGTGGCAAACCAAATGCTCAGCACACCCCCCTCGCGCTTCATCAAGGCAAGGCAAGTACCTCGGGGCTTCGATGTCGCCGACGCGTTCATCGTCAAACAGGCAGCCCCGCAAGACCTGGTCGTGACAGCAGACATACCCCTAGCCGCTGACGTCCTTGCCAAAGGCGCCCTGGCTTTGAACCCCAGGGGCGAACTGTATTCGGCCGAGACCATACGCGAACGGCTTGCGATCCGCGACATGATGGAAGAACTGCGCGCAAGCGGAGTGGACACTGGCGGCCCCAAGGCATTCAGCCCCGCAGACCGCAAAGCATTTGCCAACCAGCTCGACAGGCTGTTGTCAAAGCGGGCACAGGCAAAGTAAGCAATTACGCCACACATACGCCCCATTTCACAGGCAAGTAGCGAGGCTGCCCCATTTACCGCTATGCTTTAATCCCGTATCGATAAAGGAGCTTTGAATGATCTCCGGCAAGAACAGAATACTTGGCGCCCTGGCACTGGGAATGTTGATCGTCGCCCTGGGCGGATGCCAAAAGGAAGGCCCAGCCGAAAAGGCCGGCAAGGAAATAGACAAGGCAATGAGCAGCGCAGGCGACCAGCTTCAGGCGGCAAGCGACAAGATTCAGGGGGCCGTGAAATGATGCGGGTTGGCAGGCGCCGCTAAACAAAGAACGCCAACCCGCCAACCATCAGAAGGAACCAGAGGGCGATGCGACGGAATGCCTCCTGCTGATGGCCGAATCTGCGATAAGCGCTTGCCCCCAACCAGTGGGCAAGCACATAAACAGGCAACAGCACCAGCACATAGGTGCCTTGAGTCTTTGTCATGGCTCCTAACATGCCTATATGCACGAGCGTCAATATCTGCAGCAAAAAGAAGAGCATGAGCGTGACTGCCCGGAACGCATGAGGGGGCAGCTTCACGTCAGATAGCAAGTAGAGTATGACAGGCGGCCCGCCCACTCCGCCGATAGAGGTTAGAAAACCGCCAGCCAAGCCTACCAGACAGTCCTGCGTCCTTCCGCGATTTCCTTGGTAGCTCCACCCCAACAACAATAAAACAGCCATCGCTGTCACAATGGCGGCTATCGTCCTGCGCATGAACAAGGGGTCCACCAGATGAAGCATAGTTACCCCGACAGGCACTCCTATCAAAGCAGGGATCAACAGTCTGAAGACGATAGGCCAGCGTATGTTCCGAAGCATGTCGGGCAGCAATTGAGCTGTCGTAAGAAGATTCAGCACTATCACCAATACCACGACATCAGTCGGCTTGAGGAACAGGCTATAAACCGGAGCGATGAGCAGGCCGCCCCCAAAGCCCGAGAACCCTCGCATGATCCCGGCCATCATGGCAACGATGCAGAGCACCATCATAGACAGCAATGGCAACATCGTCACGGAATCTCGCATGGCCAATATCAGCCTGCCTCAGTTCCCCAGCGCAGCGTGGTTTTCCTTTGGATGAACAGGAAAATGCTCTCCATCGCAAGCCCGATCAGAATTACCAGCAAGATACCGGCAAAGCCATCGGCAACATTCATGAACAGCCGACTATTGTTGATATACCAGCCAATGCCACCGGAGCTGCCTGTTGCGCCAAACACCAACTCAGCCGCAACGACTGTACGCCATCCAAACCCCCACCCGACACGCAATCCCGATATCAGCATGGGCAATGCCGCGGGTAGCATTATCTGCACCAGAGTGCCGACGGCGCCCAGCTCGTAGTTACGCCCAAGGCTGACCAGTGTTCTCGAAACCGTTGCAAAGCCGACGGTAAGCGATGATGCCACCGGCCATACCATGGACATAACAACGACAAACACCAATGATTCACGGGAAAAGCCGAACCATAGAATTGCCATCGGCAACAGCGCTATCGACGGCAGAGGCTGAAACATCCCCGTAACGACAAACAGAAAATCCTTGGCCAGCTTGCTGACCAATGCAAGACTAGTCAAAACCACTGCCAGCAGAATACTGATGGCAAATGATTGCAGAATGACTGAAAGCGTTTGCCATATGTAGCTCCACAGCACGGGTTTCCCACCAACCCCGAGGCCGGTCGCCAAACTCTCCAGTACCGACGAAAATGCCGGGAACAGCAGTGTATTGACATGGCCGAGACGAACAGCGAGCTCCCAGATTACAAAAATAGCGGCTACAACCAGGAGCCTGCGAAACCGGTCCAGAAAAGGGGAAAAAGTTCCAGCCAAAATGACGGGAGCCCGGGTGACTGGCGCACTCATGTGATTTCCTCCTTAAGCAGGTCGCGCAAATGCGCGCACAGCATCATTACCTCGGGATCATCCGCCGGGCGTCCGACCGCATTATTCTCAACAATGGCCCGCACCCTCCCTGGCCCGCTGGTCATCACCATGACCCGATGGCCCAGCAAAACCGCTTCGGCAACATCGTGAGTAACGAATGCAATAGTCGTAGGGCTTTCCTGTTCTGACCAGATATTATTCAGCTCTTGCTGCATGCGCTCCCGATTGATTGCATCCAGCGCCCCAAAAGGCTCATCCATCAAGAGAATTTCTGGTGTAGCCGCGAATGATCGGGCAATAGCACAGCGCTGTTTCTGGCCCCCCGATAAAGTATTCGGATATTGATCGGCCTGCCGCGCCAGCCCGACCAGCTCTATTTGCTTCCCTGCCAGGCTTGCCACTTCGGCTTGGCTCATCTTTGGATGCCGTTTACGTATACCCCACTGTACGTTGTCGAGCACAGTCATCCAGGGCAACAGTTGATTGAAATCCTGGAAGACCATAATGCGTTCCATTGATGGACGCGACACAGGGCTACCATTAACCTTCATTACTCCGCCGCTAATCGGCAGGAAACCACCCAACGCCATCAGCAAAGTCGATTTTCCACAGCCGGAAGGTCCAAGAATAATCAGTTTCTCACCTCTCCGGATGGAGACGGAAACATTGTCCACCGCGCGGATTACGCGACGCTTTCCCGGACCAAGTGTGTAATCGATGCTGACATCTTCAATATCCACGACGGTATCGCTGCGCAGGGAGGCATCTTCAGAGATCTCCTCAAGCCCAGCCATTCGCCCATGGGCTATATGACCCATGGTGTGCGAAAATCGCGCATTCATCGCTGTTCCTTGCGTGTTCACCATTTGTCTCCTGCCTGGCCGGGATATGCATAAATATCTGATGCCTGCTTTGGCAGCTTCTTGATCGCACCCAGCGTATGCAGCGATTCAGCATATGCTTTCAGGTTTGCATCTTTGCTGAATGAGTCGAACACTGCGGATTTCATGTACTTTTGAAAATTCTCCACGCTTTCACGGCCATCCGTCGACTTGCTCATTTGCTCTGCAGCCTCTTTGGGATGTGCTTTCATCCACGCAACCACCAGGCGTAACCCTTCCGCATACCCCTGGGCCAGTTTGGGATGTTTCTTTACCGTTTCGTCCAAAGCGCATGCCCCCACAGGATAAAGCGCCCCATATATCTCGCGGATGGAAGTGATTTTCTTCATGCCCTGCTCCTGAAGCCTCAAGGCGAAGTCGCTCGTGGCAAAATGCCCATCAAGCTGGCCGGCGATCAATGCCTGCATTGCATCGGGATGCGGCAGATTGGCCCAGTTCAGATCCAGTGCATGAACATCCTTGCCGTGATCGTGCAAGTACTGCTGGACGGCAAAATATTGCGCGGTATTAGGGCCCGGTGACATTTTCATTTTCGAGCCAATAAAATCCTCCACCTTGCTGGGTCCGTCAGGCCTGACCATCAAATATCCATCGAAACCTGATGTTGTCTGCAGCCACTTCCATTTAACCCCGCGATCCCACGCCTGCAGATATGGCCCTGGCGTGCACGAACCAAAGTCTAGGCTCCCAGCCAGCATGGCATCACGCTGCTGCGAGGTCGTAAAGATGTTCTGCCAAGAGATCTTCGCGTTGGGGAACATTTTTTCAACCGCGCCAAGATAGCGTATGACGGGCATCGCCCCATAGATCAACCCAAAGCCATGTGCGAACTTGTACTCTCCGGTGACATCTTCGTAGACCGGAACTTCCAGGCCATCCGTGATCTTTATCGTAGCCCCAAAACTGGTCGAGGCTAACACGGATAACAGCATTGCCTGAACCAGTCTTTTCGCCTGTTTTTTGATAGAGCTGCTTCTGGTTTTCATGATTTGTCTCCTTGGTGGTAGGTGCCCTCAACCCTTTAGCTGCAGACACCTCAATGTATTCGACAACTCTTTCATGCCATCAGGCTCAGCCAACCGCCTGATAGCTGCCAACAACGCTTGCGCCGAATTCGGACTCAAGAAGCCCCGAACTGCGGTCAAGAACTTCTCTTCATACTGAACCGGGCTCATAGGGTTTCCAGGCGAGCCCAAATTGTGGTGCACATATGACTCCAACGTTTCGCCCGAGGCTAACTTGACTACAACGCGGGCAGGAAAAGAGTCTGGAAATTCCGGGAGAGCTTCCACTTCGTAGGTAACCCTGGAAGCGTACTTGGCCGCATCATGATCCTGGATTGCCTTAGTTGTAAAACTTGATATTGCAACTGTGCCATCCAACAATGCGCGAGCGATGCAGTAGGGGCCTGAGAAGCGCGCTTCGTAAGACGTGGATGGTATCGCTTTGGAGGCGGCGGGCTCGAACACAAGGTTTACATACCACTCGGGAACGTAGCAATGAATGTTCTGGATGTCATCAAGAGCCCCGCCCTGCCTGGACAACTGTTCTTTTATATCGAGTACCGCCTGGACAAGCGGATGCACGCAAAGGCAGGCAGGATACGGTTTGGGCCCCATCAACTCTACTTCCCATCCGCCAGGGGAGAAGCGGATAGCTGCCTCCGCGTCTATGGATTTGCGTATAAATGAATTAAAAACTCCAAACCGGCCTTCAAAGACTGTCGACGGGCCCGTAAAACCCTCCACCGCCAGCTGCGCTGCGCGAATACCGGCCTGGGCCGACCATCCCGCATGCAGCTGCTTCACGTCGGAGCCATTGGCCAAATACTCCATCAAGCCCCCTGCCATGCTGCCCGCGATGCCAAAGGCATTTATCATCTGATCGCGATCCAGCGCCAGCAATTTCCCGGCGGTTGCCGCGCAAGCGAACACGCCTAATACTCCCGTCGCCTGAAAACCGTTGTACTGGAAATCCCCCGGTCCTAGGCGCCCAAGACGACCGGCCACCTCATAGCCCGTGACCGCAGCTCCAAGAACCTCACGACCGCTTTGCCCTGTCGCCTGCCCGATTGCCAAGGCCACGGGCACTACCATGCAGCTGGTATGCATGATGGCTGCCGTGTGCGTGTCGTCGAAATCGAGCGCATGAGACAACATCCCGTTGGCAAAAGCGGCATCCGTCATCGACACCCCCTTGCCGCTTCCCCATACCGTGCTTGAACCACCGGGAGCCTTGAGGACAACCTTCGACGCCGCCGTTCCAATACCAAGACCGGCAGCAGCCAGCGCGACGCCCAGGGTATCCACAAAGCACCAATTAGCTCTGTCGATAATGGCGTCCGGAATAGTTGTACTGTCAGGAAGCACAAAAGCATCGGTCAGGTATTCAGCTATCGTACTGCTGCCCTGTCTTTCAACGGGCGTCGCTATTGACTCGATAGTCATATTCATGAGTCTCCATCTCCCTCCTAAGCACTGCTATGTCAAAGCCCTAGGCTGGGCGCCATGTGGCATGTTTCAGGGGCGTACCCCATATCTTGGCTTGCGCCCAAGCTTGGCCGGCATTCCTACACGCGCCGCTTCCAGAACGTCATATAGATACGGCCTTGTTTCCACAGGATCAATAATTTCTTCGATCGCGAATGCTTCCGCCATCCGGTAAGGAGAAGTCAATTGCCTTAGCTCCTGCTCGATTTCATTTTCTCGCTGACGGGGATCCGGGGCCGCTTCGATCTCTCGACGAAATGCAGCCATCACCCCGCCTTCCACTGGCAGATTCCCAATCTCGGCGGTAGGCCATCCAATCTTGAAGTTCAATCCATTTTTGTCGCAGGCGCCCATCCCGGCCATGCCGTAGCATTTCCTTATGACCAAGGTCACCATGGGAACGGTCGCCTGCATGGCCACATATACTGCTCTCATCCCATCCCGAAGCGTCCCTGCCTCCTCAGCACCCGGCCCAACCAGAAAGCCAGGTAGATCCACCAAGAAAATGATCGGGATATGAAAGGTATCGCAAAGCTCTATAAAACGCGCCTGCTTGCGCGCAGCGCGGGCATCCATCGCCCCACCGTATACCTTGGGATTATTCGCAACCACACCGACCGACTTGCCCCCCAGCCGGGCAAGAATTGTCAGAACCCCCCTCCCGAAACTTGGCTGGATTTCAAACAGCGAATCAAGATCAAAGATCCCGCGTACCACCCGCCGCATGTCGTAGGGCTTGCGACGATCCGCAGGGACAATAGAGGCCAGATCCGCTTCGATGCGATCAATGGGATCAGTTATTGGATATTCAGGCGGCAACCCCCATACGTTGGTAGGAAAATAGCCAAGAAAGCGGCGGATCATTTCCAGCGCGTCCGCTTCAGAGTCCGCCACGTTATCTATAGTGCCGGCGGTGTCTACAGCAATCTTTGCTCCCCCCAACTCTTCTCGTGTGAGGGTCAGGCCAAGCGATCGTTCAACCACAGGCGGGCCCGCTGCAAACACCTGGCTGCCGCCCCTTACCATAACGGACCAATGCGACAGTAACGCCCGGCCTGCCGGCCCCCCCGCAGCGACCCCCATGACCGCACTTATCACGGGGACATGCGACATAAGTTCAACTGAACGCTCAAAGCCATCTACACCAGGGAACACCGCATGCCCTCGCTTGCGGATCGAAGCTACGCTACCGCCTGCCCCATCGATGAGGTTGATGAGCGGTATGCTGTATTGCAAGGCCATGTCTTCAATAAAACCACCCTGCCCTCCTTTGCGGCGATCGCCCCGCCAACTGGTTCCGCCACGAATGGTATAGTCCTCCCCCCCAATGGCGACAGGCCGGCCATTTACTTTACCTAGCCCCATGACATAGGGAGCAGGTATGACGTGGGCAACCCCCGAGGCCCGATACTCTCCCTCGCCTGTAAGTCGTCCGATCTCCTTGAAAGAGCCTCGATCCAGCACATGGCCTATGCGCTCGCGTATCGTCAGCGAGCCCCGTGCATGATGTTTTGCCACAGCGCCGGGACCACCCATTTCGGCAGCCCACTGGCGTCGCAAGCCCAGTTCGGTATTTTCAGGAAGCCAACCAGTCATTGTTGGCCTCCCTCATGTCCTGACCGACACAACTACCTGACCTTCCGCTACCGATGAGCCCTTTTCAACAAGCACAGCTTCCACGACACCGGCATCCTCTGCCAATACAGGTATTTCCATTTTCATGGACTCGAGAATCAAAAGCTCATCTCCGGACTCAACTTGATCCCCTGGGTTGACCCGTACCTCCCAAACCGTGCCGGCAATTTCGCTAACCACCTCATGCACACTCATGTTCGTCTCCTGTCTTTTGTATCGCCGGCCTCCCGGCGGAGTGCCATCAGTAACTCGTAGGCCAGTTGCGCAGCTCGTGATTCCCAATGACTCCACCCGCACGATGAGCATCCAGCGCCCGGATGAGATAGTCACGTGTCTCTTGAGGGCGAATCACGTTCTGCACGGCAAACACCGCAGCCATTTCCCACACACTGTTGTCTTTATCCATAGTTGCAAGGGCCTCTTCAAATCCATCGTCTTCGGGAGTCATCCCGTAGGCGATATTGGCGGCAAAACGGGGTGTCATGAAACTGACCTCCGCAGTCGGCCAGGCAACCACCTCATCGGAATTCCGCCCTCCACCCATGTTAAGGAATGCCTGGCCGTAGCTTTTTCGGATAATGACCGATATCTTGGGCACTGTGACCAGTTGCAGCGCATTCATGAAATTGACAATCTTTCCGGTTGCCTTGCGTCGTTCCGCTTCCGCTCCAATTACAAAGCCGGGGGTGTCAACCAGAGACACGATAGGAATATTGAATGAATCACAGAGCACCAGGAAACTCTGGATCTTGTCGCACGCATCGACATCCAGCACGCCGCCTTTATAAATAGGGTTATTTGCGTAGATACCGACCGTATGGCCATCTATGCGCGCCAGCGCAGTGACAGCCACCTTGCCGAAGCGCTCCTTTAGTTCGAAGAAGGAACCCTTGTCCACAATTGTCTTGATGATCTTGCGCATGTCGTATACGCGTGTGCGCTCTTCCGGCAAAATCGCAAGGATATTTCCCATTTCATCCCCTGAGCCCGGAGAGACCGGATGCACTGGCGGCGCCTCAAGGTTGCTTGCGGGTAAATAGCCCAGGAACATCTTGATAGCCTCTATTGCCTCCTCATCACTATCAACGACTTTGTCTATAAGGCCCGTGCCTTCTACATGCACCTTCCAGCCCCCGAGTTCCTGGGGATCTACTTTTTCATTGGTCGCCATCTCTATAAGGCGCGGACTGGACACCGCCATTACAGCTCCCTTCCGTATGACACTGAAATCCGCACAGCAGGTATATAGAAAAGATGAGCCGTAGCACTGCCCAAGGACCGCCGCCGCCCAGGGGGTGTCCCGTTTGCGCTGATATTGAGTGGGATCGTTTCCCAACCCCAGCCCCATGCCCCGCGCGCCCATATTGTCCGGCAGACGTGCGCCGGACGATTCACCCAAAAACACCATAGGCATGCCGCGGCCGCTTGCCTGGCGCTTCATATGGGCTATTTTTTTAACATTCGTAAGGCTGCTGGACGCCCCCATGACTGTAAAGTCATTGGAAACAACCGCACACCAGCGTCCATTTACTTTTCCATATCCGGTAATTTTTCCATCAGCGGGTGTCTTGGCTGCGGCCTCAGCCGAAAACGACGATATCGCAAACTTACCCAACTCGACGAAACTTCCCTTGTCCACCAGAACCTCAACACGAGAACGTGCGTCAAGGATTCCCTGCTCGGCGCGGGCTCGCAGTTTTACCGAGCCTCCCATTGCGAGCGCTTTCTCTTCCCGGCTGTTGAACTCCGCGTCCAACCTTTCCTGATAAGGAATCTGGGCAGCTTCACTTGATATTTTCATGGCCCTAGCATTACTACTCATGGCTGTGCTTCCATTTGAGATTTAGGTGTCTTCAGAGCGCCACAGAAAATTGCTCGACGGGCCTCCAGCCTGCCGATTGATTCCACGTCCATGCCTAGCAATCGCTCCAGCACTTCACGCGTATTCTGGCCTATATCCCGTCCCGCATGCACAACCCTGCCTGGCGTACGGGATAGCTTGGGCACGATACCTGGTACGGTCAACTCGCCAAGCACCGGATCTTGCACTTTGACAAGCATTTCGCGTTCATGAAAATGCTCGTCCTTGAAAACATCTGCCATGTCATAGATGCGCGCGGCGGGAACGCCATTATCTTCAAGCATTCGCTCCAGCTCTCGAGCCGTGTAGCCTACAGCCCACTGTCCTATGATCTGGTCAAGGTCTTCTTCGTTGGCAGATCTCGCCTGCCCGGTCTGGTATAGCGGATCAAGTGCAAGATCCGGCTGGTTCATAGCCTGGGCAAGACGCATAAACACCGAGTCACCCATCGCCGTGATGTGAACATAATGTCCGTCTTGCGTCACATACAGATTATTTGGTGCGCTATCAGGCAAGCGCGAGCCGACTCGGGTAGGCACAATTCCCAGTTTTCCATATACGGGAACATGTGGCTCGACTAGGCTGAACGCGGATTCGTACAATGCGCTGTCCACCTCCTGCCCCTGACCAGTTTGATCGCGCACCCTCAGAGCCATAACCGCCCCCAAAGCGGCGTAGAGACCAGTAACCTCATCCACTACTGATGCCGCGATTCGCGCAGGTGGGCGATCGGGATCACCAGTCAAGTGACGTAACCCGCTGATGGCATCGCCAATAGCGCCATACCCCGCCCGCTCGCGATAAGGCCCACTTTGACCGAAGCCGCTGATATGGACCATGACCAAGCCAGGATTTCGGGCAGCGAGATCTTCATAGCCCAATCCCCATTTGTGCAACGTTCCAGGGCGAAAGTTCTCCACTACGATGTCACACTGTTCGCTGAGCTGCCGGACGAGTTCCCGTCCGTCCTCATCGCGCAGATTGATTGAAACCAGCTCCTTGTTGCGAAAAATGCTTGCCGCATAGAGTGAGCGTCCCTGAACCCGTTTGCTCATGCTGCGAACCGGATCTCCACTCTCAATTTCAACCTTGATCACTTCGGCGCCAAAGTCGGCAAGCAGACGCCCGCAAAACGGACCCGATACGCTGGACCCTAGCTCTAGAACCCTGACACCCTGCAATGGGCCAAAAGATTTCTCTGCCACCCTTGCCTCCATTAGTGTATTTTTTTCAATACTATTTATTGACTACTTTTTTGTCAACTATTTAAGTACACTATTTTTTATACAATTTTGAAAGCTTCGGGTTTTTTCACAGACATCTGTAATGCTTAGCCTGAAGCTGACGCGGGAACCACCTGTCTGCCTGCCCTGCCCAGCTGGAAATGTCTTATCGTCGATAATGCCGCACCAGCGACATAGCGTTCGTAACAATCAAGGCCACGTTATTCTGTGCGCTTACTTTTTCACTACATTTTTGTTTACAATAATGTTGCTTATCCTATAAACAAAGGCTGTAAAGATGGAAGCTGACACTAGCAGAAAGCCGAAACAGAGCAGGAAAAAGCCCCCGATTCCCATCCTCGATGTCTTGCGTGAGCGCATTGCATCACACCAGATTCCACCCGGCACCAAACTGGTGGAAGAACGCCTGGCAGTAGAGTTCGGCATCACCCGCGCCCGCATGCGCGAAGTATTCTCCGCACTTGAAGCACTGGGGCTGGTCATGCGTATTCCGAATCGGGGTACTGTGGTATGCAAACTCGATCTGAATCAGGTTTTCGAGATCTATGACGTGCGGGAAGCCCTGGAAGGGATGTGCGCCCGCCTGGCAGCGCAAAATGTGCCACCTGAATCATGGCAGGACATGGCGGACCTTTACGCGCCTGACGGTGCCATGGAGCAGTATGTAAAGGAAGGGAATATTGAGGACTTCTTCGAGGAGTACAGCCGACTCCGCCTGCGGATGATCGAAGCGGCCAATAATCCTGTGCTCGCGAGCATGCTTGATGGCATTCTGGAAAAAAGCAAGGTCATCATGAGACGAGTCATGATCTTGCCTGGACGTACCGCTCAAGCCCTGATTGAGCATCGCGCCATCATTGCGGCACTGCGCAGTGGAGATGCGGAATCCGCCGAGGCCCTGCGCCGCCAAAACATTCGCAGCGCCGTCGCACACCTCAAACGCTACAAGACCTGGGTGCTTTGATCATAATGAACACCACAACCTCCAGCACAGCCGCTCCACTGTCAGGGATCAAGATCCTCGATCTGACGCGACTGCTACCCGGCCCGCTGTGCGGTCAATATCTTGCAGATCTGGGTGCGGAAGTCATAAAAGTCGAGGACACTGGAGCGGGCGACTATGCCCGTCCCGCTTTGCGTGAGCTAGTCAATCGAGGCAAAAAAAGCCTAAGCGTCAACCTCAAGACAGAACAGGGCAAAGAAATTTTTCTACGCTTGGTAGATGAAAGCGATATCGTTCTGGAAAGCTTCCGTCCGGGCACAATGCATCGCCTAGGGCTGGGCTATGAGCACCTTTCCATGCTAAACCCACAGCTTGTGTACTGTGCTATCTCTGGCTTTGGGCAGAGCGGCGCATATAGCCAGAAAGCGGGACACGACATCAACTTCCAGGCGCTTACCGGCATACTCAGCCAGACCGGAACAACCGATACGCCCGTAATACCCGGCTTTCTGCTTGCTGATCTTGCCGGCGGCACTCTGAGCGCGGCTACCGGTATTATGGCGGCACTGCTTGAGGCTCAGCGTACAGGCAAAGGATGCCAGGTCGATGTTGCAATGACTGACAGCTTGATGGCTTTGTCCGCGCTGCCGGTGGCCTCACTGAACGAAAAGGCACAGCCTACCGCACGGGGCATGGGTACGCATACTGGTGGCACCGCACATTACAATATCTATGAAACACTTGACGGCCGCCACTTGGCGGTCGGCGCACAGGAAAAAAAGTTCTGGGACGATTTCTGCGACGCCATTGAATGCTCCCATCTGAAACACCGCCACTCTCAGGATGTGAGCAGAAATTCTGAGCTGAAGGCAGAGGTTACATGTGCGATCAGAACCAGGACGCTGGATGAGTGGATGCGAGTATTTAGTGGTCTCGACTGCTGCGTATCCCCGGTCCGCACCATCGACGAGGCTGTATGTGACCCATACTTTAGTTCAAGAGGGGTCATCAAACAGGCTCACGGTAAATACCAAATCGGCCTGCCCTTCAGTTTGTCCGGGCTTTCCATCGATTTTGAGCGGCAATCACCCTCGCACGGTGAACACACGCAGGAGATACTGGCCAGCCTCGGATACGATAGGCAGGCCACCCAAGATCTGCTGCAAGCAGGGGTTGTTCTAGCAGGGAAAGATTAAAGAATATATTTCAGATACTGCTTCAGGCACGCCTTAGCATCGCGGATGTTATTGCGACGCATAGCCTCTGCACGCTCCGCATCACCCTCACACATCGCCTTCAATATTTCGCACTGCTGTCGTACGCCGGTTTCCGCCCGTCCGGGCAGAATGACAATGCGGCGGATCAGCACTTGGGTTTTCTCATTGATGCTGTCGAGCATGCGGGTAAGTTCCGGATTACCGGCCGCCTCGACACATCGGGCACGAAACTCGCTGACTTTCTCAGTATAAGCCTCGAAGTTTCCTGCCTGTACGGCATCGGTCACTGGCCCAAGAAATTCCTCGTACAGCGCTTTCCATTCTTGCGGATCGGTATTGAGCGTAGCGAGACGCACGCATAAGCCTTCCAGCACCTCACGGATATCGTAAATGCGAAAGACCTGCTCAGGCCCCAGCTTGGAGACGATAGCCCCCTTATTGGGCATTCGATCGATCAGCCCCCGCTGCTCGAGCTCCACAAATGCGTCACGTACGCGAGTGCGAGGAATATTGAATTCCGCCGACAAATCGTACTCATTCAGCTTGGAGCCCGGCGGCAAATCCCCCATGGCGATGCGCTCTCTCAGGGTACGAGTGAGGTCATCGGCTGCTGAACGGCGCCCTTTTCTCGATGTGGACGGCTCGTTGCCATCAGCCTGCTGGACAGTTCGCTTTCGGACGGGTGGCGTAGTGGTCATGTTGATCAGGACAGGAAAATTGACAAGAAGCCAGTGTATTGACCCATATGCTCCGCAGTCAATTTTTCCTCTGCATGAAGGCAGGAGGCGGCAAGGGACATCTCCCGCCGGAAACGCCCCCTGCCATGTACTGCTCCCTTTCTCAAGGGCGCACGCCCATCTTCAGCTTGGGCCCAAGATTGATTCTCATGGAGCTTTGGGCAGCCTTGATGAAGCGTGCCAGGTAGCCGCGTGTTTCGCGCGGATCAATCACATCTTCGACACCAAATGCTTCCGCCGTGCGGAATGGTGAACCGAAACGGCGCAATTTCGCCTCAATTTCCGCTTCTTTTGCCTTGGGATCGTCAGCCGCCTCAATTTCGCGGCGGAATGCCGCTGCGACCCCACCTTCCACAGGTAATGAGCCCCACTCGGCAGTCGGCCAAGCCAGTTTCAAGCCAATGCCCATTTTGTCTGTCGCCGCCATACCCGCCATTCCGTAGCATTTGCGAACCACAACCGTTGCCATGGGCACGGTGGCTTGCAAGCTCACAAAGACGCTGCGCATGCCGTCCCTCAGAGTACCCTGCGCCTCCGCGTCACGCCCGACCATGAAGCCTGGCACGTCAACCAGGAAAATAAGCGGGATATGGAAGGTGTCACACATTTCAATGAAATGCGTCTGCTTACGCGCCCCCGCAGCATCGATGGCTCCACCATAAAACATGGGGTTGTTGGCAATGATGCCCACCACAAACCCATCGAGGCGCGCCAGCGAGGTAATTACTCCCTTGCCATATGTGGGCTGCATCTCGAACACCGATTCTTTATCGAAAATCATGCCGATGACCTTGCGCATGTTGTAAGCCTTGCGACGGTCTTGCGGCACGATGTTTGCCAGGGCCTCCTCGCGCCTGCCCACCGGATCGTTCGCAAGTTTGCGGGGTGGCAGCTCCCAGACATTCTGGGGCATATACGATAGAAACCGTCTGATCTGTTCAAAACAAGCATCTTCGCTGGGAAAGGCATCATGTATCGTTCCAGCCACATCGACGGCCACCTTGCTTCCGCCTAGGTCTTCCTTGTGTATATCCTGGCCAAGCGACCGCTTGACAACTGGGGGGCCAGCGGCGAACACCTGACTGTTCCCCTTTACCATCAGCGACCAGTGCGCAAGTATTGCGCGGCCCGCAGGACCGCCGGCAGCCGTGCCCATGACAGCGCAAACCACTGGCACTTGGCCCAGCAGCGCGGTTGCCGTTTCGAACCCATGCACGCCCGGAAATACCGTATGCCCACGCCGCTCAGCCGATGTCACGCTGCCGCCAACACCATCGCATAAATTAATCAGGGGAATCTTGTAATTGAGCGCAAGGTCTTCGACAAAACCACCTTGCCCGCCTTTCTTGCGATCACCGCTCCAGCTTGCCCCGCCCCGCACCGTGTAGTCCTCCCCCCCTATGGCAACTGGCCGGCCATCAATTTCTGCCAATCCCATGACGTAAGGCGCAGGTGTGACGCCTTGCAGGCGCCCCTGGTCATCGTAACTGCCTGTTCCGGTCAATGCTCCAACTTCCTGAAAGCTGCCGCCATCGCACAGGCCCTGAATTCGCTCTCGTATCGTCAGTTTGCCTGCCTCATGATGACGCGCAACCGCAGCCTCACCGCCAAGGCGACTGGCCAGCTCGCGCCTGAATTCGAGTTCTTCAATGCCCGGCACTATGCTGTCTGTAAGCGCATTCATGTCATTTATCCTCGTCGATTGTCACAACAACCTGGCCCTCTTCCACTGGCTGGCCCTCCTGCACCAAGATAGCGGCAATCACACCCGAGGCCTCCGCCTCGACCGGAATTTCCATTTTCATGGACTCAATGACGATCAACTCATCACCCTCACTCACGCGTTGCCCTATCTCACACTGCACTTTCCAAACCGAACCAACAACCTCGGATTTGACATCCACACTCATGATATTTCCTTGGGATAAACGAATTACGAGCCCTGCAAAAGCTTATTGCGGCTGAATATTTGCCGACGCCCCAACCTTTTTCCACGTCAGCAACTCCTGCCGATAGATTTTCTGGAAATCTTCGGCGCTGCCGCTCGCCAGCGTAAGGCCGCCAGCACCACTCAGTTTCTGTTTCACTTCGGGGTCGGTCAGGGCGGCATTGATTTCCTTGTTGAGCTTTTCAACTATTTCCCTGGGCGCGCCCTTTGGCATCATCACGCCAAAGAAAAGGCTGCGATCAAATTCAGGTATGCCCGCCTCTGCGAATGTAGGCACCTCGGGGATAAGCGCTGATCGCTGCTCGCCTGTAACTGCCAAACCTACCGCCCGCTTGCTGTTGATTACCGGTGCCGCAAGCAGCAGCGTATCCATCAACGCGTCAATCTCACCCGCCATCAGTGCCGTGCTGGCCTGGCCATTGCCCTTGTATGGAACATGCGTCATCTTGGCATTGGTCTCCACATTAAAAGCCTCCATGGCCATGTGAGTGGAGCCCCCGACGCCTGAGCTGCCGAAGTTGATCTTTCCGGGATTGTCCCGCGCCCCTTGCAGCAGGTCATCCATGCTTTTGATACCCGACTTGTTCGAAACCATAAGCACTGTCGGCAGATAGCCGATAAGCGCAACAGGCTGAAGCTGTTCCGCGACATCCGCCGCATTCTTGTAAACAGCTGGATTTACGGCGATCGCACTCGATACCGTCAACAGCGTATAACCGTCGGGCGTTGCCCGCGCGGTGTCTTGGGCAGCGATGGAGCCTCCCGCCCCGACCTTGTTTTCAACCACAATCGGCTGGCCCAACCGCTTTCCCAGGCTGTCCGATACGACTCTGGCGACGATATCTGTCGCACTGCCGGCGGAAAAGCCAACGTACATCTTGATGGGTTTGACGGGATAAGACTGGGCCAGCGAGGGTGATGCCCAGCCGCAGGTAGCGGCTAGTACTGCTGCTGCGAGGCGCAGATGGGTATACATGCTTGTCTCCTGGAGGTCTGTTTGAACCGTTCTGTTTGAGAACCAATAATATTCCACTTTACAACTATTTTGCAACTATTTAGTCTGCTTTTATGAAACCATAATATATGATTCGTATATTAACTACTTCAGACGAAATGAAAGGTTTTTAAGCTGGCTGCAAAATCAGGTAAATCCATTGATTTTATGCATTTTTTCTGACAGTTTTCGAAATTAAATCCAATTTGTTTACAATATAGTAGACTATTTCTTTTTACCGTCATACCATATCTATCAATATGGAAAGCGGCCAGGGACGGCATGGCTTCCGGTTCCCTCATCGGCAGACCCAACACAGGACTAGATATGCCCGCAACACAATCGCCCCCATCATGCAAAAACGGCCCATTGACCGGCTATCGGGTGCTCGAACTCGGCTCAACAGTCGCCGGCCCGTTCTGTGGGCGTTTATTGGCGGATTTCGGGGCGGAGGTCATCAAGATCGAGCCCTTGACTGGCGATCCCGTACGCACCATGGGCAAGCAATTCCACAATGAATCGCTGTACGCAGCAAGCATCCTGCGCAACAAATCATTGATTTCGATCGACTTGCGCTCCGAGGAAGGTCAAGGGATCGTCCGTCGCCTGGTCAGGCAATGCGATGTCGTGATCGAAAACTTTCGACCCGGCGGCCTCGAAAAATGGGGGCTTGGCTATGAGTCGCTGTCGGCCATTAATCCAGGCATTGTCATGGCGCGCATCAGCGGATTCGGGCAAAACGGCCCATACAGCGCTCGGCCTGGCTATGGCGTGATCGGTGAGGCGGTAAGCGGGCTGCGGCATGTCACAGGCGACCCTGACCGCCCTCCGAGCCGCGCAGCGGTCTCACTGACCGACTGCTTGACGGGGCTTTATGCAGCGTTCGGCATTCTCATGGCCGTAATGGCACGACAAAGCACCGGCAAGGGGCAGTATATAGACGCGGCCCTTTATGAATGCGCTTTCAGCATCATGGAACCGCATGTACCGGCGTATGAAAAGCTCGACGTCATCGCACAACGCGCAGGCTCCAGGCTGCCGGACAGCGTGCCCAACAATTTATATCCCACGCGCGATGGCGAATATATCCATATCACCGCCATGGCAGATCCGGTATTCAAGCGTCTGCTTCACGCAATGAAGCAGGATGGCGCAGCCATCGACCCCAGATTTATTGACGCCAGGGCACGCTCCGCGAACGAGACAGCGCTGGACGAACTGATCGCCAGCTGGACCAGCAGCCTGACGCTGGCGGAAGCGGAGGCGGCGCTGTCAGTCGCCGACGTTCCTGCTACACGCATCTTCACCATGAAGGATATCTTCGCCGACCCACATTTCAGGGCTCGTGACATGCTCGTCGATATACCTCATGACACTTTGGGCTCGGTCAAGGTCGCAGGTGTCGTACCCAAGCTCTCGGATACCCCTGGCACGTTGCGCCACGCGGGTGGGGCAATCGGAAGGGATACTCGTGAGGTACTCGCTGAACTGGGCGGATACTCGGAGGGAGAGATCGATACACTGATCCGGGAAAATGTCGTCCGCTCTTCCGCCGAGCGGACAGTCAAAGCACATGCGCGGATGCCTGGCACTTGAGTGCACAGTCAGTCAAAAGCACGCAGTCCAGTCAAAAACAACAACAGGAGGAGTAATGTTCAACAAAATTATCGTCGCCAATCGCGGAGCCATTGCCAGCCGCATCATTCGCGCGTTGCGCGAAATGAATATCCGCTCGGTCGCCGTCTATTCCGAGGCGGACGAAGGCGCGCCTTACCTCGAACATGCCGACGAAGCATATGCCATTGGCCCTGCGACGGCGCGAGACAGCTATCTGAATCAGGATATATTCATTGACCTTATCCAACAAACACGAGCTGACGGCTTGCATCCCGGCTATGGATTCCTGGCCGAGAACGCGGACTTCGCCCGACGCGTCCAGGAAAACGGCGCAACATTCATCGGGCCTTCGGCAAGCTGGATCGATGCCATGGGGCACAAGACCCGGGCACGAGAACTGGCAGAGAAAAACGGCTTGCCTGTCGGAAAAGGCTCGCCCATACTCTCCAACGATCCGGTTCTGATGCGAAAATATGCCGAAGAGATTGGCTATCCGGTACTGATCAAACCAGCAGCGGGAGGAGGCGGCATCGGCATGCTGGTGGCAAAAGATCCCGATGAGCTTACCGTCATGGCTGAAAAGGCCAGCTCGCTGGCCATGCGAGGCTTTTCCAACGCAGAAATCTATCTCGAACATTATCTGCAACGACCCCGGCATATCGAGTTTCAGTTATTGGGCGACAAGAGCGGGCGCGTACGTCACCTCTTTGACCGCGACTGCTCATTGCAGCGTCGCCATCAGAAGATCATCGAAGAGGCTCGTGCGCCAGCGGCTGACCACGGAAAAACTGATGCGCTGGCACAGCATCTGGCCGAGACATTTTCCAGGCTTGGCTACGACAATATTGGCACGGTTGAAACGCTGATGAGCCAGGCGGGAGATTTTCATTTTCTGGAAATGAATACCCGCCTGCAGGTTGAACACGGTGTCACGGAATCCATCACAGGAATTGACCTCGTGCGCGCGCAAATTCAGAGCGCCGCCGGGATGCTGCTCGATGACATCTTGCCTGCAGAGATCACTGCAACAGGCCATGCCATCGAAGCACGCGTCTATGCCGAAGACTCCAGGAGATTCTTGCCCTCATCCGGTGAGCTAAAAGTATATCGGCCGCCTCAAGGCATACGGGTTGAAACCGGCTATGCGGAAGGCCAGAAGGTAACGCCCTACTACGACCCCATGCTGGCTAAGGTGATAGCCCACGGCACAACCCGCAATGAGGCCATTGAAAAACTGCTTTGCGCACTGGAAGAATTTGAAATCGAAGGGGTAAAAACCAACCTGGACGCATTGCGTATTCTGCTTACCGCCGAAGAGTTCCAGGCTGGAGACGTTCACACGGGGCTGGTACCAGAGGTCATGGCTCGTAACGCAACATCCACAAAGGCCACAGCAGGAGTTGCCTGATCCTGTGCACTGCGGCCGATATTGGTGTTGCCTCTAGGTATGGGCAGGCTCACGAAAAGACACAACAACCGGCCGGGGTTTTTTCTCGGCCTGCCAGAGATCATATTGGTTCTGCATATTGAGCCACATTTCGGCGCTGGTTCCCAAGGCATCTCGAAGGCGCAGCGCCATGTCTGCCGAGATGCCGGCTGAACCATTCAAAATGCGCGACAGCGCAGTACGTGTAACGCCAAGCCGCGAAGCAGCCTCGGTGACGCTCAGATCACCGAGGTATTCACGCAGCACTAGCCCGGGGTGCGCAGGGTTATTCATATGCATGATGACGCTCCTAGTGATAGTCTTGATAATCGACCAAGACGGCGTCCTCAAAATAGAAGCTTAGACGCCAATTTCCGCTAACCGATACAGCCCAATGATCTTGTATCGTTTGTCCTCGCGGATTCCTCCCGGCCAGTTTGTGCAGCCTCCACCCGGGGGCATTCATATCCTCTGGGCGAACCGCCGCATTCAGTGCCGTCAGTTGAATACGCAGCCGTTCTCCATGTTCGGCTTTGATACCTGCTTTCGATCCAGTGTCGAAGAAAGCCTGGACACCCTTATGGCGAAAACTCTTGATCATTTCGTGTAGTGTATAGCATCACTATGCATTATGCAAGAATCGATGTGAGAAATTTGACCGATTGCAAGCCCTTAAATCACATGCTCCATCTTCAACCCGATCTCGTTGCGATTGTAGGAATGGAGCCAGCCTACGTTGCTGCGTACTTTGCTATGGCGCAGCGTCAGGCTGGGCGTGAAGCCGGCCAGCGCCCAGCGGTTCGCGGCCAGAAGCAGCGTATACGACTGCTCGTTATCGCGGCGTCGAGCTTCAAGCAAAGGGCTGTAAGCGCCATAATGGCGCTGTCTGATAGAGGCAATTGTGCTGCCGGTAAAACCATTAGCTTCTACAGACGCGCCTAGACGGACACCATAGAGAAGGTATCGCTGCACATCCGCCCTGGCCTGACTGAATTCCACATCAAGGCCACCAAATAGGATCCGGCCAGCCCCCACACTGCGAAAGTATGTGCCGCTCAGGCTGCGCACTGGACCATTGAAGTGCTGGGCATAGGCATGCTGCCGATATTGCATGATCTTGTAGTCGGCATCGAGCTTGAACAAAGCATGCGGCGCCGGGCTGTATCGCCAGCTTGCATTCACGCCCCAGGTTTCATACAGGGCACGACCGCCCCAGGCATAGAGCGTATATTCGGGCGCCACGGCAAGCTGATGACGGGCATTGCGATAGCTGTAGCCGGCCAGTGCGGAAACCGAGGCTTCGTTGTAGCCGCCATGGTTTCGGTTCCAGCTCCCATAAGCCTGCGTGCGGACATAAAGCGCATGATGTCCGGCCAGAGGGATGCGACGCTGCAGGCTTGCCTCCAGCTCGGGGCCGGAAGCCTTGATCTGTGGCGGAAGCGTGCGCTCTATAAAACACATGTCTGGCCCGCCCCGAATGAGGCATGTGCGGCTTGCGGAACTACGGTTGATATTGTCGGACCAGCGCCACCCCACGGACACAGCCCCCGTCCATGCCTGACGGTGATCCAGCGCTTGCAGATAGAGGTCTATGGTCTTGCGGACACCTGCAGCACCGGGCCCCGCGTCTGCCAGGTAGGCATGGATCTCGGAGAACGCGCGGCGCGCCTCAGGTTCCTGCGCGCTCTCGAACAGGACGCGGGCCAGCTCCAGCCGCCCGGGCAGGAAGTCGGGCTGTAGCCGCAACAGTGCCCGAAATTCGTCTTCTGCCCGCACAAGATGCCCATTTGTCCGGGCAAGCATCCCCTGGGCATAATGAACCAACAATGGATCACGATCGGGCAGCTCCAGATACTGCGACAGCAACGCTTGCGCCGCTGCCCACTGGCGATGTTGAAGCGACAGATGCAGCGCCTGACCCAGCTCCGGAACGGTTTTCTCTACGGCATAGGGCTGGCCATCTATGATAAGTATGGGCTGATTACCCTCGGGCTGAGACTCGGCGCCTTGCAAAAGCATCCGCTCTCGCTCCGCGCTGTGCTGCTCGATCCGCTGCTCCTGCGGCAGATGACGAAGATCGTTCCGCTGTGCCGCGGCGCGTGCCGGATCCAGCATGACGGGGAGCGCAAAAAAGAAGAAGTAAAGACGCTTCATGTAGCTGCAAGAATGAAAAGACACCCGCGCATCCTGAATAAACGGCGTGCCGAGTGTGAAGAACTTCGGCCTTGGGGCCAGAGCTTCTCCGCCACGATGCAGGGGCGTCTTTGGCGCCGCATTGATATGGCCTCGCTTGACCTCGCCGTGAACGGCGAAGCTAGCGCTTTGGCGCGTGGTCAATGTGGAAGCATCGTGCAACGTAGCCTGGAATTGAACAAGGGCCTGCCAAGACAAGCCCTTGTTCACGGAGCGTGACAGGCACGCACCGGACTGCAGTATTACAAACTCAGTAGCACACGGAGGGGATATGAGCTCGGAAGCTACACCCGTTAATCACCCCGAACCCATACCCCCTATGGTTTAACGGATTTTCGTCCCGCCGAAAGCCGTGTCGCGGTTGCGGTCTGCGAACTTGACCATGCCGGCCACGGCTGCGGCGCCGGTTCCGAAGAACCTGCCGTCCAGGTTACCGCCCGTGCCCGAGCTGCTTGCCACAGAGACGTTGCGAGCAGTCAGGCGTACATCATTGTCGACGGTTTTGATGGCGCCTGCGCTGAAAGCAATATCACCCGTGGACCGGGCGGTGCCAAGCGCGAAATTCGCCGTCAGTGTGCTGGTAGGCAACGCAGCACCCGTGTAGTTGTTGATGGAACGCACCGTGTACCGGACCGGCGAGCCTGTGGGTAGCGTGCTGGCGACATCTTTGCTTTCACCAACGTACCAGACAGTGTGCGTGCCAGGCGTCTTGGTTCCAATGGCGCCGGTTGCAGATTCGGCATTCCATTCGCCGAACCAAACCGCTTCGTTGCCGGCCTGGCTGAAGGACCATACGCCCAGCTTGCTGTGATCACGCTCAGGCATATTGGGGCCGGGAGCTCCGTCAGCGACAAGCTGACGACCACTATAGCGGTAAACACCATGATCATTACGATACTTGGTATTTGCGAAGTGGGAGGTGGAGGCGATTGCGTTCCTCAACTGGCCATCTACGCCCGCCCCCGGCGAGCCTCGATCACTTATCGGATAGACAGCCGAACCAACACGGATACCGCCTGGATCGGAATGGCTGACATCACCAAGAACTGCGGCTTGCGCCAGGCCGGAAATGCCCGCGATGCCGGAGATCGCGAGTGCGATTGCTGCCTTCTTCATTGCGCCATTCATAAATAACTCCTTGTAAATGACGTTAGAACAGACATGGTGCTGCATGAGATACCCCCGAAATCTAATGTGGCCAGGCCTACGGCCCGCACCGCGGACCTGGCCACCGACGGCGCCAGGGTAACCAAACCGGGCTCAACCGTCATGGAGCACATTCTATATGATATTGCGTCTCATTCGCAATACGTATTTTTACCTTACTGAAAATTTAACTGGAGCAATGATCGTTCTGGGTGCATCAGCGGGCGGGCTGGGCACCGGAGACGCCCGCCGCACCAGCGACAGCACCTCGCTGTCCAGCTCGCGAAAGCCTGAGGATCGGGCAATGGCTTCCGTTAGCACGTTGCCTGCATCGTCGATCCTGAACCTCACATACACAATGCCGGTTTCGCCACGACTGCGAGCCCCAAAGGGATACCGCTTGCGCCGCTCTAGGTGCGCCATCAGACGCCCCTGCCATGTCATCACGGCCTGCGACGGCGGCAGGCGGTTGGCTGCGGATTCTGCCGCCGCATTGCGATCGGATGCCGTCGTCTGCGCCTGGGCCTGCAGCGCCTGGTTCGAGGTGGCCTGAGGCTCTGACGGAGGTTCCGCCTCTTTCGCGCGCGGGGCTTGCCTGGGGGACTTGCGCCGGATCGGCATGGGCCTCTGGTCAGCATCCTTGGCCAACGGTGGCGCAGTGTCTTCCAGTGGCTCGCCCAAGGCATCGACCTTGGACGACTCTGTGTCCATCGGTGTTGTCTCGGATTTTTGCGCAGGCGCGCTTTCCTGGGACGTGAACTGATCGGGAGCAAGCTCGTCACGCTCGGTATTTATAGCTTCCGGAATATCTGCCAGTTCGATCATGATTGTTGTGGGTGCCATGGATGCGTCGGGCTGCGCCTGCGGCTGGTGCAACAGCCACAGGCCTGCCGCCCCATGCGCGGTAAACGCCAGGAGGCCCGCGACCAGGCGGATGACGGATTCCGGCAGGCGTTCGGTGTACATGCCGGGAATTTGATCAGCTTCAACCATGGCATCACGCAGCCAATGCTAGAACTTGACGGTCACATTGCCGCGGATGGTGCGGCCAGGCGCCGGCATCTGGGCTGCATTCAGGGCATCCATGTGGTAATGATCTATCAAATTGTCGACAGCCAGGTCGAAGGCGACGCTATCGCTCAGCTTGTAGCTGGCATAGAGGTCAACCATGGTATAGGGGTTCCAGCGGGAAGGTTCGACGCCTGCCACGCCGATGGCCTTGCCAACGCCAGGCGCAAAACGGCTGCCGATGTAGCTGGCGCGCGTGCCAAGATCCAGCTTACCGTCCAGCAAGCGCGTACCCAGATTCAGGGTTACAGCATTGCGAGGCGGCACCTGGTGGAGGCTATAGCTGTGCGGAAGCCCGCCTGCCCTGCACAACGGTTCTTCTGCCAGCAGCACACCCTTCTTGGCGCAGAACATGATGTATGTGTAATGGTTCCATGCAAGGCTGCCATAGTAGCGGCCAGCATCATACCTGGCAGAAACCTCGAAGCCGCGCATCTTTGCATAATCGAGATTGGTGCGCCCCAGGACTTCTACATATCTTAATCTTCCCCAACTATCAGTAGACTGTCGGGAGATACCAACACGGGTGATGTAGTCGTCAATATGGTTGTCAAAGTAAGCGGCATGAAAACGCAGCTTGTCTTTCGGCGCAAATACGCCATCCTTCAGATAGTTGAACCCGATCTCGAGGTTTCTGGCGCGCTCGAGCTTGATCGGGTTTCGCTCCACCGGAAAATAAAAGGAGACGCCCTGCAGGGATTCGAATATGCTGGGTGCGCGGGTGGCCTTGCCATATTTCGTATAAATGCTCAGGCCATCAACAGGCTCAACCGACACGCCACCAATGCCTGACCAACCATGATCGCGACGCTGAAATGGCATCTTTGCACCGGCAAACCTGTCGAGCGTTTTATAGCGCGCATAGCGGGAACTGGCGCTGAGGGTTACGCGATCGACGGGCTTGTATTCCAGCGCCGTAAAGCCGCTGGCCTCTTTGCGTGATCCTTGTCTGGGGCGGTCTCCACGAAGGACCTCGTTGTACCATCTGGTATCCACGCCAGCGGGCAGACCCACGCTTTCCCGCACGAAGGCGCCGCCGTATTCCAGCTTGAAGGCACCCGCCCGGTTTGTAAACCGGGAAGTATTGGCTGCCGTTATGCCGCGCCGCGTCGACCCCATCCATTCCACCATTGGTCTGACTGTAGGTATATATATCGGCTGGCCTAACTCGTCGTATTCTAGCCTTGGAAACGCCTCAACCGTATTGATGCGATTATCGACAACCGTCTGAAAAGCATCCACCTTCAGATCGACAAGATCGTTGCCCTCAGGCTTCCATTTATACCGGGCCGTGTAGGTGTCCAGTGTGATATCGCTCAAGGGGTTCTGGTAAGGGACCGCCGCAAGACGGGTTCCGAACGCCGTTCCATATGCGCTCTTGTACTGCCTGAAGCCCAGCTCCAAGGCATGCTCTGGGGCGGGCTTCAGCGAGGCCTTGAGCATCCAGGATTTATTGTCGGTCGAAGTGTTCAGAACCTCCTCACCCGTGCGATAGGCGCTGAGCCCGCCATTGACCGCATACAGGGAATTGACTTGGCGACGCTCCTCGATGACCAGGTGTGCGGCCGTGCTGCCTCGCCCCCCGGCATGGAAGTTTCCGCTTTTCCTGCGGACATACCCTGCCACGAAATCGACGTATTCGGTGGTGGCCGCAAAGGCAATGCTGCCTGAACCTCCGGTAGGTTTCAGCAGCGCGGGCCTGCGCATGCCTGCCGACATGAATTGCTCATCTTCAGGCGGAAGCATTGGCGGGCTCCCGTACACCAGGGTTGGCCCCTTCCACCCGCCTTCCGTTGCCACGGCCGGGGGAGATGAGCTGTTGGTGATGAAACCGCCTTTCAGCCTGAAGCCATAGCTGCGGCCTGGAAGCAGGATGTCATGCACGCCAATGGTCGATGCACGCACCACCCCGCCCGTTGCGCCGGTCGCATCGGCTGCGGAACTGATGCCTTTTTCTATGGAGACGGAGCTGATGAAGTCGGGGTCGATATAGCTGCGTGGCGTGGCCCCGTTATAACCTTGATAGATGGTGGTTTCCTGCGTGGCGCCGTCGACGATGACAGGCGCCCTGCCCTGGCCCTGCATGCCGCGTATATTGACATCGACCGCACCGGAATTGCGTGCATCTGCGTTCAGCACGCCCGGAACGCCGGAAAGAAAGTCGCCCACGGATGTGCCGCGAAAGCGCTCTAACTGCTCGCCCGATATATAGGCGCTGGAACCTGAGGACACATAAGGAACATCAGACGGATCAACCGCCCCCTGGCCCTCAACGGTGATGGCGTCAAGTGTAAGCGGCACATCTGTGCCGCCCGATGCACCCGATGCCGCTGGATAGCCCGATTGTGCCAGTGCATTGGAACATACGGCTACCGAGGCGAAAACCGACCCTAACAATGCAGAGGCTGCACGCCGGTTTCCAACTGCAGGCCTAGCGCTTTTGCTTACACGTACCATCGATACCTCTTCCTGTGTTTCACGTGTCTGAATATGGCTGGACAAGGAGCTGCTTTTCATACTGGGCTCCAAGAATGAGAACGTGCAGGGCGGCTCAAATTTCTTGGGGCCGACGGTTCCGATGTTTCGCCTTCTTCCATGCTGGTTCGCAGATGTGCGCAGGCTTTCTGTATGAGCATCCAAGTGCGGGAAACAGACAGATTGATTTCGCCCGCAACCTGGGCAATGGTGAGATCCCCGAAGCGATAGAGCTCAAAAGCCTGTCGGGTCTTGGGCGGCAGTTCAGCCAGCGCGCGCGACATGGCCTTGAGCTGCTGGCGATCGGAGGCGATACGCTCGGGTGTCGGGTTGGTATCGGGAATGCTGCGGTAGTCTTCCTCGCTAATATCTGCAAAGCGGACGATCTGCCTGCGGCGATAGACGTCGGTGGACAGGTTACGAGCCACTGTATAGAGATAGGCCCTGAGATTCTGATCACGAGCAGGGGTGGTTGTGCACAGCACCCTCATGAAAACATCTTGTGTCAGGTCGGCTGCATCGTCCTGGCCATGGCCACACTTGCGCAAATAATGGTTTATTTCTCGCGAGTGCTTCTCAAACAGCTGCTTTGTATCCCACATGCAATCTAGCCTCTGAAAAAAGAAGCCGACAGAACGGTCGGCGTGCGGCGTCTAAAGACGTATCAGAGGATATAAAAATCACGTTTGTAATGCTAATGATTTTCGTTTGTAATAATGAAAGAAATGGTAGTTTCTGCGGCTACAAGGCAAGCGCCTGCGTAAAAGGGGCAAAAGCCCCCTTCGCAATACGTTTCACTTCAAGATAAGCTCTGGCGATCGCCAGCTGGAACTAGCGGGCCGCCGGCAGCCCGACAGCCTTGAATATGCCTTGCGCCGTGGCGATTGCACGGTCTTTTACCTGTATCTCGCCATCGAGAAACAGTAGCTGGCGGGTAGCCCGCACGACACGGCCGCTGGCAACCATGAAGTCTCCCTGGCGCACAGCATCCAGAAAGTTGATGTTCAGCTGCATCGTCACGCAGGGAACACGGCCGGCGCTCTGCCAGGCCAGGGCGCTGAGCGCCTGGTCCATCAATGCTGTGATGGCGCCGCCGTGCGCCATCCCGGCGGCATTCAGGTGGACCTCCCGCGCGACCAGGCCGTAGAGCCAGCGCCCTTCTTCCTGTCTGCTCAGCAAAGGGCCGAGCACACCGATAAGCCCATCGTGCTTGTGTTCGCGCCATCCGGCAAAGTCGGCATCCATATGCGGCAGCCTTGAAGGTGAAAAACTCCGGCCTTGTGGCCGGAGCTTCTCCGCCACAATGCAGGGGCGCCTTTGGCGCTATATTGATATGGCCTCGCTTGACCTCGCCGTGAACGGCGAGGCTTGCGCTTTGGCGCGTGGTCAGTCCTGGGGATACAGCAGCGCCGAGATATGGGCTGCCTGGTCCTTGAGCTCGCGTATCAGCACTTGCACCCGCTCGGGGGTTATCTGGTTGACGATGAAAGCAACCACGATCGTATGCGAGATGTGCTGGTTACGGTCGAGGATGGGTACGGCGACAAGCGTGATGCCGGCGATGTAACGGCCGATGTCCATGCTGTACCCCGTTTTCCTGGCCGTTTCGACCTCCTTGCGCCACGCCGCCATGCTGATCGGCTTTTGCCACCGCAGGGAAGCGAACTGCTTTTCGATCTCTTCCTGGGGGGCTGCGCCGAATGCCGCCACAAGACGGCCCGTTGCGCTGATCAGCCCAGGGAAGCGGCTTCCGACGTCTACATGCAGGCGGAACGGCAGAGAAGATCGCGACAGTGCTGTTACCACCATCTGCCTGATATCGACCACCTCGACGCCAATCGCTGTAACCCCCCATTGCTCGGAGATCTGATCGAGCGTGGGCTGCACCACCTGGGCAAAAGAGTTGGTTTCCATCACGCTGCGGGCCAGCACCAGCATGCCGGTGCCCAGGCGGTATCGCTTCGAGGCGCTGTCGAAAGACAGCAGCTTCTCGGCAACCAGCACGCGCAGTATGTGAAGACAGGTGCTCGGAACCAGGTCAAGCGCCTGCGCGATGCTCTTGACGTTCATCGGCTCCTTGGTCTTGCCCAGCAGACGCAAGATAGCTATGGAGCGCGATACCGCGGGCACCGGCCGAATGCGCTGCGGCGTCCGGGCGGGTTCAGTGGCTTGTGATTTGGTTTCCATATAAGGCCGCATCATAAACCATGTGGCCCGCTCGACGTTCAGTCGAACTTTATGCCCGCCCGCTGAATGACTGGACCCCATTTTGCCTGCTCCGATTGTGTGAATTTGGCCAGATCGTCCGGCGACCCGCCGCCTGCGTCATATCCCATGCCAAGCAAATGCTTTCTTGTTTCAGGCTGATCCAGGAATTTCTGCAACGCGGCATTGATGGTATCTATCGCTGCTTTCGGGGTTCCCTTGGGCGCGTACAACGCGTTCCAGGCCACCACCTCAAAACCGTCAACCCCCTGGCTGGATACAGGGGGGACGCCAGGAAGGAGCGGAGTCGACTGCAGGCTGGTAACCGCCACCGGCACAAGCCTCTTTGACTCGATCATGGAGCGCGCTGCCGTGATCGTGTCGATGGAAACAGCGATCTCGCCGCCGATCAGGTTGGTGGTTGCCATCGAAGAACCCTTGTAGGGAACGCCGAACAGCGACACGCCGCTTTTTTCCTTAAGCAGTTCGTATACCAGGCGCGCCGTAGTGCTGGGCATGCCGATATCGGCATCGCGGCTGGAGGAGGACGCAGTATTCAGGATATCCTGCACTGTCTTCAGTTTGGATCCGGGAGCCGTAAGCATAACCATGGGAAGCGTGCCGACCAGGATAACAGGATCGAAGTCCTTGATGGCGTCGTAGCCCGGCGACGAATAGAGAAACTCGTTCAGGCTGTGCGTGGCGTTGGTGCCCATGACCAAGGTGTAGCCGTCCGGTTCGGCTCTGGCAGCCATCTGCGTGCCTATGTTTCCGCCTGCGCCGCCACGATTCTCAACAATAAACGGCTGGCCAAGTGCCTGGCTCAGATAGTCGGCAAAGTAACGCGTGGCAATATCGGTACCCTGTCCTGGTTGATATGGCACGATAATCTTGACGGGCTTGTCCGGGTAGGCGGCGCCGGCCGCCAGCGATGCGACTGCCAGGCCAAGGCCCAGGACTGCGGCTATTGCTTTTTGCTTGTACACGGTATGTCTCCATTTCATTATGTATTGATGCTGTGGGTGGTTGCTTCTTGGATACTCCTTCGGTGACGCTGTAATGCAAATACCTGCCGCGGGTCCGTCTGGACGCATGCCTGGCGGCGATGAGGTGAAGAATTCCGGCCTTGGGGCGGAGCTTCTCCGCCACAATGCAGGGGCGCCTTTTGCGCCGCAATGATATGGCCTGGCTTGACCTGCCCGTGAGCGGCGAGGCTTGCGCTTTGGCGCGTGGTCAATCGCCGTTGACGCATGGCTCGACCCCCTGCTCCTGCCTCAGCTTTTGCTCCAATAATTCTTTGATCCGCGCGTTATGCTCCCCAAGCAAGGGGGGCTTTCTTGCTGCCTGCACGGCTGACCCCGACAACCTGACAGGCGCTCCCAGGCCCCTGCAGGACGGATCCTCAAGCACCATGCCGCGATGGTGCGCATGAGCCTGCTCAAGCGCCTCTGGCACTGTGTTTACCGGGCCTGCTGGAACGCCATGGCGCATCAGTAACGTGCAGAGTGCTTCCTTGTTCCGCTTGCGAAAGGCGGCCTCGATCTCTATGCGCAATGCTGTCCGGTGCCGCAACCTGTCGGAGTTGGTCGCGAATCGTGAGTCGCCGGCCATGTCCTGGCGATCAATGCAGCGGCATAGCTTGCGAAACTGCGCATCGTTGACCACGGCCAGAAAAACGAGGCCATCCTGGGTTTCAAAGCTCTCGTAGGGCGCGATATTCGGATGCGCACTGCCCAGCCTTTCAGGAGGCACGCCGGAATGCATCCAGTTGGCCGCCTGCGGGACGAGCAGGCTGAGCGCCGCGTCGAACAACACAGCCTCGACCCGCTGGCCGCCGCCGGTACGCTCGCGCGCATGCAAGGCCATGAGAATACCTGACATTGCTGTGTAGGCGGTCAGGTGGTCGACCAACGGAATGCCGATGCGGGTCGGGTTTGTATCCGGGCCGCCATTGATACTCATCAGGCCACACATGGCTTGCAGCACAGCGTCGTAGCCAGGCAACCCACCCAACGGCCCGGTATCGCCAAACCCGCTGATGCTGCAATAGATCAGGCGGGGGAACCTCGGCTTCAGGTGGGTGTGGTAGTCGAGCTGCCACTTGCCCATGGTGCCTGGCACGAAATTCTCGATAACGACATCGGCCTCCTCGAGCAGGGCCAGCAAGAACCTCCTGCCGTCCTCGCTGGACAGATCAAGCGTGATGGCGCGTTTGCCGCGATTGAGCGCGGTGAAATAGGCTGCATTCCCATCATCATCAAATGGCGGGCCAAGCTGCCTTGATTCGTCGCCGAAAGGAGGCTCCACCTTGATGACGTCTGCCCCATGGTCGGAAAGCATCTGTGTGCAGAGGGGGCCTGCCAGTACTCGCGACAAATCCACTACTCTCAAGCCAGAGAGGGCCCCAGCCCGTCCGTTGTCGTTCAGCCAGACAGATGCTGTCGCCGCACTTGCATCGTTACTCATAAGACAGATCTCATCAAAGAAATGGACAGTCAAGGAATGCAGGCTTGCGTTGCCGCCGCGATATCCAAGCGTCGCGGCGGGTCTTGGGCTCAGCCTCGGGAAGGCAGTTCGACAACCCCTGTGCCGATCACCGACAGCTCGTTGTCCTGGTTGCGTCCCTCCTGCTCGATTTCCACCAGAAACCGCCCATCCTGCTCGAACTTGCGCATGACCTTGCCTGATATGAACAGCATGTCGCCTTCCGGGTTGTGTCGGCGGATCTTGCAATGCGAGCGGCGCAGGAAGCCGTCGTCGCCCATCCAGTTGGTAAGATGATGCGTAAGCCAGGAATTGCGCTCGGGGCCATAATCGTATGCGCCGGGAGCTCCCACCTCAAGCGCGAAGTCTTCCTCCCAATGCACGCGTTCAGGCACATCGGGGATGCCGAAGCGGTTCTTGATCCCGACGCCGGGATGCGCGTCAATCAATTGCCACGCCAGTTTGTTGGCGCGGATATACAAACCGCCCCAGCCTTGGGCAAATGCGATGAAGCCGGTGACCGTCATCGGACCCTTGAACAGGGTGGGCAGGGCCTCGCCTTCCTTGACATCTTCCCAGTAACGCGGCACAGCCCCCCGCACCTCTTCCTGGGCATAGAGCTTGTATGCTTCCTGCAGCTCCTCTTCCGTATAGCGGCGCGGCGCGCGGGACCGGACCTCGCTGTACTTGGTGCCCTGCTCGCGGGCGTGATCGCGCTCGGTCCGGAAGCACCAACTGTCAGCCTCTGCCACCTTGTCGCCTTCCTGGTTGAAGAAGTCGACGTGATAGACCTGCTGGATGGCACGCCCCGCAAAGCGGGTTTCATGAGGGATGAGATCCTTCAGGTATGCCTCCGTTGAGATCTGGTCGTTGCGGCGCACATGCTTGTGCCAGGTCCAGTCTGCCCCCGACCACATGGCGTGCACGCCGGGCAGCCCGCCCACATAGCCTGAGATGATGCGGCTGGTGGTGAACAGGAAGCTGGGCAGTGCAATAATGCCGCCATGCCGGGAGCTGTCTGCATAAGCCGGGTCGCACCACAGGGGGTTGTCGTCGCCTATGCCATGGGCATAGTGCCTGATATTGTCGCGGGTTGCCTCGTAGCACCATGGTTCGGCGGTATCGCCTATCTTGGCGCCTATGCGGCGGCTGAGCTGCTCCAGGTCATGGTCGGTAATCTTGGGAAATGAACGTGCGGGCATATCCATAATATTGGCTCCTGTTTATTGTGCTATCTGTTCGCTTGCCTGTTCGGCCATTGCGGCCTCCTGCTCGCGAAGTTTCTTGCGGTGGGTTTTTCCGGCCGGGGTTTTCGGCAGGTCTGGCACGTACGCGACATGCCTCGGGTATTCATGCTGGCTGAGCTGGTTGCGAACAAACTCCTGGATTTCCGTTGTGAATTCGGAGTCCCCAGCTCGTGCGCTGACGATGAATGCCTTGACGACCTGACCTCGCAGCGCATCAGGCACGCCAATCACAGCGGCCTCGCGTATGTCTTTGTGCTTGAGCAGCGTATCTTCAATCTCCACCGCGCTCATGGTCCATCCGGCGGAAATGATTACGTCGTCTGCGCGGCCTGCGTGGTAGAAATAGCCATCCTCGTCGATCCGACCCAGGTCTTTGGTAGCGACCCAAACGCCCTTGCGCCAGACTTTCATTTCGCCTGTAACGCCTGGCTGGCATGGCTTGCCCTCGGCATCCTGGATCTGTACCCTGGTTCCGGGCACAGGTTTGCCCAGTGATCCTCTCTTGACTGGAAAATCGCGCGCGCCGGGATAAGAAACGAGAATGACGCCGATTTCAGTCGTGCCATACATGCTGCAGATGGGGGTATTGAACATCTGCTCTATAAATGCCTCGGTCGAGCTGTCTATGGGCTCTCCGGTGAAGGACAGCTTGTTCAGCGCATAACGGTGATTTCCGATTTCAGGGCTGTTGCGCATCATGCGATAGTGAGTCGCCGCTGCAGACAGGTTGGTGAACCGATGCTCTGCAAGCCCTTGCAGCAGGCGATCCGCATTGAAGCGGCCCGAGAATGCGCCTATGGACAGGCCCATGGCCAGCGGCGCGAGCGTGCCATGCCACAGGCCGTGTCCCCATGCGGGAGAGGACGGGCAGAAGAATTTGTCGTCAGGTCTGAGCCCGGTGCCGTATAGCGCAGCGACCATCAAGGTGACAATTGCCCTATGGGTGTGTTTGATGGCGTCCGGCAGCTCGCGTGTGGTGCCCGATGTGTACTGGAAGATAGCCATGTCACTGGCCGACGTGGCCGGCGTGAACTGCTCTGGATACTGCCGCAGGCTGTCCACAAAGCTGTCGTCCATCACCAGAGTATCTAGTTCGTCGATTGCGCTGGCCAGCGAAACCTTGTCCGCATTGGTCACCAGCAAGCGGGGATGGCAATCCCGCACCCGCAGGCGCAGGGCGTCCGGTCCGAAAAGCGTGAACAGGGGCACGGCAATGGCGCCGGTCTTGATGATGCCGAACAGCGCCGCGTAAAACGCCCGCGACGGCTCGAGCATGATAGCTACCCGGTCGCCCGCGGTCACGCCGCGCTCGACAAGGTAATTGGCAAAACGGGACGAGTCGTGCGAGATGGAGCGATACGTAAGTAACTCATCTTCGCCCGAGGCGTGAATCACTGTCACAGCAACTTTCTCATCGTCAGTCGCATGGCGGTCTATGCATTCGTATGCGATGTTCAGGCGGTCCTCGCTGCCATCGAACAGATCCCACAGTTTCTCGGGGCTCCAGTGCGCCTGGGCATCAGCGTATGAGGTGTAGTCAGTGAGTTTTTTCATGATCGGGCGCTTGAGTGTTCAGACGCCTCCACTTTATGGATGCCTCATTTTATTGTCAAATAAAGTATTAAATTGTCTATATACAATTTTATGACTGACCCACCGGCTGCCGTCCGGTGCCTTCAACGTGGTACTCTGGCCCGAGATGCAATGCCGTCCCATCCACGGCCATGCCGGAGATCAGCCATGAAACTCTCACTTACCGCAGTGGTGCTTGCTGCCGCAGCCTCTGTGTCCGCCTGGACATCTCCAGCGCTTGCCGCCCTGGAAGTCGGCGCCCCGGCTCCCGACTTTTCTGTGCAGGCTGCCCTGGCGGGGAAGGCATTTGATTTCTCCATGCGGCAGGCACTGCAAAACGGGCCGGTGGTTCTGTATTTCTACCCTGCGGCGTTCACCAAGGGCTGCACGATAGAAGCGCACACCTTCGCCGAGGCCATTGACGACTACAAGGCGCTTGGCGCCTCAGTCATCGGCATTTCCGCCGACGATATCGGGAAGCTGAAGGAGTTTTCCGTGAGTGCCTGCGGCAGCAAGTTCGCAGTGGGCGCCGATACCGGCGGCAAGGTGATCCGGGCTTATGATGCGGAGCTTGGCACGCGGCCCGGCAAGGCCACACGGATGTCTTATGTGATTTCGCCTGAAGGCAAGATCATTTATGAATACACGGCCATGGAGCCCGATCATCACGTCAGGAATACGCTGGATGCGCTGCGGGAATGGCGAAGGCAGCATCCTGGACAATAGGCTTTATGCCTTGATTCGAAGTTCCCCTTTGTCGTGCTCGACACCATCGGCCCAAATCAGCTGCAAAACACTCAATAAGGCCTTCAGACAGGGATTCTGCTGTCTGTCGGCCCGATAGATAAAAGACAGTGGCAACTGCACTGCCTGGGCAAATTCGCAGACAATGACTTCGCCGCGACCTGCGGCAGACCGTGCCAGATCCTCACGCACTACACTCAAGCCTACACCCGCTCTCACCAAAGACATGATGACGGACTCAGCTCCGACGAGGAGCTGCGCCTGATCGCCGAGCGCCGCGAGCAGGCGCTGGCCAACTACGAGGCCGCTAATGAGGCAGCAGTCATGATTTAGGCTGATTAAATCCCATCAGAACAAGAGGATTTGGACAAATGTTCCCAATTTCATTTTGCGGCCCCACTGCCCTACATTGCATGCTTCCGAAACCCAGGAACGGCAGACATGCAACACGACTCTTCACCGTCCACAACCCCGCAAGCCCAAGATCAGAAGGTCAATGACTCACAAATCGAAGGCCAGCAGGCTGCTTCCTCCAGGAAGCCCTCGCTGAGGCTATGCAACGATCTGGTCTTCAAGGCGCTGTTCGCCACCCGCCCTCATCTGCTCTCCGATCTGATCAACGCCGTGCTACACCCTGCCCCGCCCATCGAGGTGCGCCGGGTGCTCAACCCGTGCATCCTGCCGGCCGACCCCGAGAGCAAAAGCGTCGTGCTCGACATCCTGGCCGAGGACGTCGAGGGTCAGCGGCTAGCCGTGGAGATGCAGCTGTGCCGCTACCAACATTGGCCACAGCGCTGCGTCTACGGCGTGGCCCGCACCCTGGCCAGCCAACTGCGGCCCGGCCAGAATTACAGAGACCTGAAGCCCGCCATCGGCATCAACCTGCTTGTACACAACCTGTTTCACCAGCACACCGACCAGGCTTGCTGGAGCTTCACGCTGCGCGACCAGACGCGCCCGCACGTGCACTTGGGTTCGACGATGCAAGTGCATATAATCGAGCTGCGCAAGGCCGAAGGGCTGCGTGAGCTATCCGCGCCGCTGCACGCCTGGACCGCCTGCCTGTTGCATAATCTGAACGAGGCCGCCATGAATGCCATCACCTACCCCCCCGTCAGGGAAGCTCTTGCCCATCTGAAAACCATCTGCTCCGACGAGGAGCTGCGCCTGATCGCCGAGCGCCGCGAGCAGGCGCTGGTCGACTACGAGGACGCTCTTAGCTACGCTCGCCACGAGGGTAAGCAAGAAGGCGAACAATTCGGGCATGAGAAAGGCAGGCGGGAGCAACAGCGACACACCCTACTGCGCATGTTGGAGCACAAGTTCGACTCCCTCTTGCCGCAGCATTTCCTGGCGCAGGTTGAATGCGCCGACACGCAGCAGTTGGAGGCGTGGTCGCTAAACCTGCTGGATGCCAAACGTATCGAGGACGTCTTCGGCCGGCATGGATAATGCGACTTCGACACAGGCTCATGGGCCTGACTGGGCCGAGGCCCCTGAAGGCTGGAACTGGCTTGCCCAGGATGCCGACGGGCGCTGGTTCTGGTACCAGGTCGAACCTCAATTAGGCGTTGCCGGAGGCGTATGGCGTTCGCCGCGTCGTGCGCAGCAATTCGCCGCCCAGGGTAGCCCGAACGCCGCCTGGCATGAAAGCTGCAGGCGGCGGCCGGAATAAAGGGCGCCTGGCTATCACCGCACGGCCCTGGCGATGAAGGCATCAGGCCAGAGGAAATGTGCAAGGCTCCACCGGACCTCAACTGACCGAAGCGCTGCGCTCCGGCGGAATCAATTGCTCGATCAGGTCTGTAATAGTGTTCCTGAGCCACTGGTTAAGCCTGGCACTGTCGTTCTGGGCGCTCCAGACCATGATCATGCGTGCCTCGCGCAGGGCCGGCGGCAGGCGCAACAGTTTCAGGTCGAAATGCTGCAAATGTTTTTCGGCAATAAGGCGCGGCATCGTGGTGGCGTAGTCGGTTTCCATCAGGAAGTAGGGAGCCATGCCGAAGCTCGATACGTAGGCGCTGAAACGTACGGTATGGCCGCTACCCTGCAACGCCCGGTCGAAATTGGTCTCTTTCCCGTACATGTGAGAAAACGCCAGCCATTTCACGCGGCGCAGGTCTTTCAGGGTCAGGCTGCCGCGATGGCTGAGCGGATGCCGCGAGGAAACAACGCCTACTCGTTCATCATCGAACAGCACCTGGCAGGGAAACCTGGCAGGAAGGGAAGAGAACAGGCCGATGGCCAGATCCATGCGTCCGGAATCGATATCTTCCTGGGAAAAATCACCATGCACGGGCTGGAAACGTACTGTCAGCCCGGGCGCCGCCTTTTGAAGCAGCGTGGTCAGCGGAGCCGCCAGCAGCAGCTCGATATGCGCCGCCGCACCGATGTTGATCACCCCCGAAAGCTCTGCGGGAGAAAAAGGCTGGCCCAGACTCAGGGCATCTTCAAGGCCAGCCAGGGACGCGCGCACCTGGGCGTACAGGGACTGGGCGCGCTCGGTGGGCGCAAGGCGCTTGCTGATGACCACAAATACCTGATCCTTCAGCAATTCGCGCAGGCGCGCCAGGTCCCGGCTGATTGCCGGCTGGCTCTTGTTCAAATGTCGGGCGGTGGCGGTCACGCTTCGCGTGCGCATCAGTGAATCAAAGCACAGCAGCAGTGACATGCTGCAGCGGCGCAAAAGCGGAAAGTCTGGGGGCTTGTCGGTTTGCATACGGCTCAAGGGGAATATCCATATCTTTATTGATATGCATATTATCCATATAAATCATTATTTAAATAGTACGTAGATGACTAGAATGCCTTTCATGTGAAGAACTCTGGCCTTGGGGCCGGAGCTTCTCCGCCACAATACAGGGGCGCCTTTGGCGCCGCATTGATAGGGCCTCGCTTGACCTCGCCGTGAACGGCGAGGCTTGCGCTTTGGCCCGTGGTCAAAGAACTGCGTGGAGGCAGAACATGAAAACGCCTTATCTGAATCTGAAGTGCTGCGGCGCTACCCTTGCCGCCGCAATAGGCACAGCCTGGTCGCTGCTGGCTCCGGCACATGCGGCTGATGACTTTCCCCAGCGGCCTGTAACCATTGTCGTACCCTTCCCCGCCGGAGGCACGCCAGACATCATTGCCCGTGTTCTGGCCGAGAAGGCGCGTGCCAGCCTGAACCAGCCGGTTGTCGTCGAAAACAAGGGCGGAGCCGGCGGCAACATAGGCGTGCAATATGTTTCACGAACCAAGCCAGATGGCTATACCCTGGTCATGTGTGCCTATAGCTGTGCCGTTGCGCCTTCGCTGTACAAGCCCGCGCCTTACAGCATCGACAAGGACTTTGCACCTGTCATGCTGGTCGGCACCGTGCCCAGTGTGCTGGTAGTGAACCCCAAGGTTCCTGCCAAGAATGTCAAGCAATTCATAGATTACGCAAGAGCCAACCCAGGCAAGCTGAATGCCGCTTCCTCCGGCATAGGCGGATCCGCGCACCTGGCGCTGGAACTCCTGAAACGCGAAGCCAAGGTAGATATTGCCCATATCCCATACAAAGGTGCTGGACAGGTCGCGGGCGACTTGCTTGGAGGCCAGGTCGATATGTATTTTGACAACCTCCCAGCCTCGCTGGCCAGCATCAAGGAAGGACGACTTACCGCCATCGCCGTGGCAGGCGAGCATCGGGCTGAAGCCATCCCCGATGTGCCCACTTTTGCCGAGTCTGGATACCCGAACATGCTGGTCAACCCATGGTTCGGCCTGCTGGTACCGGCAGGCACACCCCCCGAGGCCGTCAGCAAACTGAACACGGCATTTAATGCCGCGCTGGAGGACGCGGAAGTGAAGCAGCGGCTTGACCGGCTGGGCGTGGATCTTGCCGGAGGCACACCTGAAGTACTGGCGAAATTCCTGCAACAAGAGACACACAATATTGCCGAACTGATCGAACAGAACCACATCACTGTGGAATAAGATTGTCTTCCCTTTGAACCAGCGCCGGGACCAGCCCGGCGCATCGTGCAGTATCCCATGAGCAATTCCTCCAGGCCCGCCGCACTATGCTTGCGTGCAATGGGCTCTTTTCATGTGGGCGGACGACGCGTCCAGCTTGCCGGTAAAGCCTGTCAGACGCGCACAATGAGCGAAGGCGGTGAGCCCGTCAGCATTAATCCCAACGGACGTTATGCGGTGGAGCAGATGTATGTCCAATACTTCCTGCCGCAGGAACCGAATGGCCTGGGTCCGCTGGTGTTCTGGCACGGCGGGGGAATGACGGGCGCCGCCTGGGAAACCACGCCTGATGGCCGCGAAGGATGGGCTGTTTATTTCCTGCGCCGGGGATGGGATGTATACGTGTGCGATGCCGTGGAGCGGGGCCGCTCGGGCTTCGCGCCCGTTCCGGATATCTGGCCCGAGGGCCCTGTGATCCAGACAGAGAATGATGTTTACGCACGCTTTCGCATCGGCAATACGCCCGACAGCTATGACGCCGACCCATCAAAGCGCAGCGCCTACCCGGACACACGCTTTCCGGTCGCACACTTCGATACGCTGAGCCTGCAGATGGTGCCGCGCTGGACTCACACCAACCAGGCCATGGTGGCGGCTTTCAGGGCCTTGCTCACGCGCATAGGCAAGGCAACCATCATCTGCCACTCGCAGTCAGGCCCGCTTGCCATGAATCTGGCGACCCAGGCCCCCGATCTGGTACGGGCGATTGCCGCCATCGAGCCTGCCGGCCTTCCTACGCCAGGTCCCGAGATTTATGACACGCCTACCCTCATCGTTCTGGGGGGGAATATCGCAGCAGATCCGCGATGGCAGCAGTTGACCAGAAAGCTGTCTGCCTTTGCGAAGCGGCATGCCGCAACGGTGGAGCTAATGCGGCTGGAATCCCTGGGCATCCGCGGGAACTCTCATCTGATGATGATGGACGACAACAGCGACGATATCGCCCATCTGGTAGACAATTGGCTGGCTGCCCGGCCATAATGGCCGGCAGCTGCTTTGTTACTTCTGCCCTGCTTCCAGCCTGGTTATCTTCGTTCCTTCCAGCGATACGCCTGCCATCAGGCCTGCGTTAGTCATGACGAAGGCAACGACGGGTTTGCGCAGGGTTTCGGAATCGACCTTGCCGTTGGCCCCTATATTGGCCACGGCCACAGTGGCATTGCCCCCGACGGTCCAGCCGTCGCTGTTACGGAAATCATTCAGCGCATCCTGGGTCATGAATGCAATGACAATCGCCTTGGATTGGGCGCCCGCCTGAAAGCCGATGGAACCGCTGGAGGTCGAGTAGTAGCCCTGTTTCTGGCCGTTCACCCGAAGCACGCCATCACCATGCTCGGCGCCGACCACAAAGCCGCCGCTCAGCACTTTCGGGAAAATCAGCACCCCTTTGGCCTTGGAAACCGTGGTACGCGCGTCCGGGGAGGCCTGATACAGACGGCTCAGCGTGTCATCGGCACGCGAATCCACCTCGGCCTTTCGGTCGGCGACCGTCTGCTGGCTCGGCGGAAAAGTAGTCGTGCAGCCCACGAACGTCAGGCTGGCCGCGCCTAGCGCCAAGGCGGCCATGATCTTGCGGGAGTGAAGCTTTTCTTGTTGAGACATAGTACGCTCCATGCGTTGGGGGATCTGGAATTCCGTAACTGCCGCAGCAGCAAGTATCGGACCCAACACGGTATTCTGGCAACAAGATCCGTTCGCACCCATGTCCTTACCCTCCTTCGCCAGGCCAGTTTTCAGCCGGCGTTGCTGAATATGCGCCAGCACATACTGGCCAACAGGGCTTCGGAGCGCGAATCACCCCGAAATTGAACCACAGCAATTGAAGAACAAGACGCCTGCGAGCCGGCCGAAAAGCGAACAGGAATTGACCCGGCCCGGGCCATCAGGATATTGTCGTTTTTCAGTTATTCTTTATGGACTTCGTCATTCATGCGCCGCCTGATCCTGCTTCGCCACGCCAAAGCCTACACACCTGCGGGAGCTTCTGACCACGAACGCCCGCTGGCCCCAAGAGGCCACAGACAGGCGGAAGCGGTGGGCAAGTACATGGCGGAAAATAATCTGATACCCGATCTGGCAGTTGTCTCGACAGCACTTCGCGCCCAGGAAACATGGAACCTCGCGCTTCCGGCCCTCGGACGCCCTGTTCCTGTCCGCAGCGAGCACCGGATTTATGAAGCGGCCACCTCGCAGCTGCTCGCCGTCGTCAACGAAGCCGACGATGCGATACAGACCCTGCTCATGGTCGGCCATAACCCCGGGTTCGAAAGGCTGACTGTTTACCTGGCCGGCCGAGGAGAAGCCGCCGCGGCGGCAAGGCTGCAGCGCGAATTCCCCACCGCCGGCCTGGCAGTGATTGATTTCAACGCCGCCCACTGGCGCGACATCGGCGAGGCAGACGGCTATCTGGAGCGTTTTGAGACGGTCGCTACAATTGGATAGGCGCTCTCCGTTGAATAAACCGGCAATCGATATGAACGAACGCATAGACCACGTTGTCATCAATGTCGCGCAGAGCCTGGACGCGGCCGCCGAACAATATCGACGGCTGGGTTTCACGCTTACGCCGCGCGGGCATCATTCACTGGGGACAAGCAACCATCTGGCTGTGTTCGGCACGGATTATCTGGAGCTAATGGGAATCGAATCGCGCAATGCCGGGAAGGCGCTGCTGCCCTACCCTCCGGGGCTGATGGGGCTGGTATTCAAGACGGGTGATTCCGCCGCCTTGTGGCAGCACCTGAGCGGACAGGGGATATTACTTCAGGGCGAGGGCCCGCAACCCTTGTCGCGTCCCATTCGCCTGGACGACGGAACCGAAAGCGAGGCACGCTTTCGCACGATAGACGTGGATGCTGGCCAGGTTCCCAATGGCCGTTTGTTTTTCTGTCATCACCTGACGCCCGAACTCGTATGGCGACCGGAATGGCAGGAGCACCCCAATGGGGCATTAGGGATAGCAGAGTATGCCTATATGACGCCGGAGCCCCGCGCTACCGCCCGGATACTGGAAAAGGCATTCGGCTCGGATGCCTTGCAGGCCGGACGGGATCAGGTCTCGTTCACCGCCGGCCCATCCCGCGTCTGCTGTGCCACGCGCGAGGCGCTGGCGCAACGCTATGGCATCCGTGTCGATCTGCTCCCCTCCGAGCCAGAGCGCGCCCTGGCGTTGACGCTGAATACACGCTCGCTTGCACAGACACGCAGGGCGCTGGCCGACGGCGGCATCACTGATTATCTTGAAATAGAAGGCGCAATCGTGATCCCGCCAGCATCGGCCATGAACGTGCTGCTCGCATTCCGGGAAGCCTGAGGCATGAGCGTCAGGAACGATTCTTCTGTCTCCATGCAAGACACGCCACGCCGCCCGATTCCCGCCGTGATTGCCGTTCTGGTTCGCAATTCGGAAGTTCTTCTTGTGCGGCGCGCGCACAGGCCCGATGCCGGAAAATGGGGCTTTCCGGGCGGCAAGATGGAGCTGGGAGAATCTGTGCGCGAAGCTGCGGTGCGGGAGCTGTACGAAGAAACCCAGGTGTCCGCCGAGGCTTGCGAAAGCTTTACGACACTGGATGTGTTCGATTTCGACAGCGACGGCTCACTGCGGCAGCAGTTCATCCTGGTCGCTGTTCTGTGCCGCTGGCTGTCCGGCGAGCCCATCGCAGGCGATGACGCACTGGACGCCCGCTGGCTGCCTGTTTCGGCGCTTCCATCCTCGCCCCTCCCCATGAGCGACGATGTGGAAAGGCTGGCACGCCAGGCTGCAACACTTGCGGCAGCATTTCATGAATAGAAGCCGATCAAGCGCTCACCCTCGCCCCTCCGTCGTGGACCAGGCTTTCTCCATCATCGGGCGAGGCATCTGCATCGAGCGGGTAAATTGGGCGGGCGAGATGCAGGAAGGGGAAAAGACTGTAGTCTGAGCTGCAGACGCCGGGCCCGCTAACCAGCACGATATGCCTGGCAAAAGGCTCGAAGCCGGCGCGGAAATGCTGGCGGGACTTGAGCAGGACGTACTTGCATCTGGACGGGTCGATACCTGCATGCGTGAAGACGCCGGTATCGTATGGCTCCTGGGCCCGCTCCGAGATAAAGATCAGCACGCTGCCGACCTTCAATACGGCAGTGCGCCCAAGGCTCAGCTTCGTGCCCGTAAACATTGGCCCCGTCACGACATAGTTGCCGTCGGTGAGCGCGTGCACAACGCCGGTCAGACGCAATGGCTGGCCAGTGAGTTTCAAGGCCGGCATGTCGACCTTGCCGCCAAGATCGACCGTGAGCTTTGCGCCGATACCCGCGCGGAACATTGTCTCCACGGTTTCAGGATCGCGAAAGGGTCCCGCCACGACATCTTCCAGTCCCTGACGCAATACTTCCTGAAGCACCGCCATGACGTCGGTGACGCCGCCGGCGCCGCAGTTGTCGCCATGGTCGATCAGCAGCACCGGACCATCCGGCAATGCCTTGGCACGGGCAATCGATTCGGCAACAGGCTCCGTCGGGAAGACGAACTGCTCTTTGCGAGACCAGGCCATATCGGCCAGCTCGTCCAGCAATGCCTGCGCACTGGCCTGCCGGGATGGACGGGCAACGACAACAATGGACAAGCCCGCATGCGGTATGTCCGACAGCGGAAAGCCGCCAAACACAGAGGCATTCATGGCCTCGCCGTCTCGCTCCGCCTGCATGGCGCGATCCATGATGTCTTTCATGGGCTGAGACTGCGGCGTCTGGCGCAGCATGTGTGTCAGCATGGGCAAGCGACGCCACAGAATGGAAGGGGCAGCCTCGCCCCGCAACATCTGCAGAATGCTGCGCCCTACCCGGGCGCCCGTCTCATAGACATCAATATGCGGATAGGTGCAGTACCCGGCAATCACCGAGGCATTTCCGATCAGCGCCGGGCTGAAGTTTGCATGGAAATCCAGGGCAACCCCAATGGGCACACCGTCCGGAACGATTTCGCGCAGGCGGCGCAGCAGTTCACCTTCTGCGTCGGGATAGCCCTCGGCGACCATGGCGCCGTGAAGGTCAAGCAACACCGCATCGCAACCTGCACGCACCGTCCGCAACACTGTTTCGCAAAGAGACTCAAACGTTTCCCGGGTCACAATACCACTAGGCACCGCATTGGCACATACGGCAAATTCCACTTCAGCCCCGATTTCACGCGCCAGATCCAGATACGCCGCCGCAGCGCTATTGGTGCCCTCGCATGCCTGACGGGCCGGCTCGCCATATGCCGGGCCATCAAGGCCAGTGCCTCGGCAGAAATCCCGCAATTGCGTCGGAAGTGGAGAAAATGTGTTGGTCTCATGCCGAATCAGGGCTACCACGAATTTCATCTGACTGATCCTTGAAGGCTTACTGCTTTTCCAGCCCGGACTGCTCGACGAGCTTGCCATAGCGCCGGGTCTCCGCATGCAGGAATTCTCGGGCCTTGGCGGGCTCCATCATGACAGCGGAATAACTGAGGGTATCGAGCGCCTGAATGAAATCCGGCTCTTGCGAGCCTTTCTTCAGTATGTCATACAGCCTGTCAATGATGGGCTCAGGCGTGCCACTGCGCACGACAACCGACAGATTGGAGCGAACTGTCAGCGCCTTGGGATCGTCGTAGCTCTGGGTCACAGCAGCGGGAAATTCCGCCAGAGGCGTGGACTGCAGGACGGCGACGGGCAGCACCTTGCCGTTGCGGGCCTGGCTGACGGAAGATCCCACCACATCGATATGCGCGTCTGTCTGGCCGCCAATCAAATCGATAACAGCCGGCGGAGAGCCGCGATATGGGATGATGACGAAATCGAGATTATTTACGCGCCGCCAATTGTCCAGCGCGAGATATGCCGCGCCGCCGACAGTGTTGACGCTGAGCGAGGCGGCACCCGGATTGTCGCGTATGTACTGAACCAAACCCTCGAAGCTCTTGTGCTTGCCTTCAGGGTTGACGATAAGCCAATGCGGATAGGCGTTGAGCACAGTGACCGGCGTGAAATCTTTGTCGCCATCGTAGCGCGGGTTCTTGAGCAGCCAGCGGTTGATGTTGAGCGTGCTGTCGCTGGCCATGAAGAGTGTGTGGCCGTCGGCTTTGTCATTGAGCACCGACAGGGCGCCGGGCACGGTCGCGCCGCCGGAGATGTTTTCGACTATCACCTTGGAATCAGCAATACCCTCATTGATCTTCTTGGCCACCAACCGGCCCAGCAGATCCGCCGAGCCGCCGGGTGGGTATGGAACCACGACACGGATGGGCCGGCTGGGCCATGCCTCTGACTGCGCTGCGGCAGTCCGTGCCAGGGCGGACGAGCCGAGGCCGCAGGCAATCATCATTCCAACTACTTTTCTGCGCTGAGGATTCATGTTTGTCTCCATTTTTCGGAACTTTTTGTACCGATATCGAAAACAAGTATAGAAATGCCCCAGGCTCATGTCCAATATATAATTAATAGTCTGTCTATACTTTTTGAATATAGCCATGGATAAGCGTCGCCTGCAGTGCTTTATCGGTGTTTTTGAAAAAGGCAGCGTATCTGCGGCTGCCCAGGCATTGCACATGACGCAGCCCCCGCTCAGCGTCATGCTGCGCAAGCTCGAGGATGAGCTGGGCGTGGCCCTGTTCAACCGGGAGGCCAACAGGCTGGCGCCCACGCCCGCAGGTGAACTGTTCTATCTGCGAGCCAAGGAATTGCTGAACAGCATGAACGCCATCCGGCGTGAACTGAGCGAAACCCAGAGCGGATCGCGCGGCACCGTGCGTATTGGCTGTTCGACAGCAGCCAGCCTGTTTCTGGTACCCGACATGATGGCCCATATCGCGGACAAGCGTTTGAACATAACGGTCGATGTGCAGGAAGGCGAATCGGGCTATCTGGTGCAACGGCTCCGCGACGGACAGCTGGATCTGGCGATCTGCCGCACCCAGCAAATCGCCAAAGACCTGAATACAAGTATCGTGCATAGTGAACCGCTGGTTGTGGCCCTGCCTCCCGGTCACCGGCTGGCGGACAGAACAAGCATACGCATTGCGGATCTGCGCGACGAGCAATTTCTGCTGCATAGCGCGCCCCTCGGCCAGGGCATTACCAATAGCCTGATCTCCGCCTGCCAGGCGGCAGGATACTCACCCGATGTCATCTACTGGGGCGTTGAAACCCTGCCCATGCTGCTGATGGTCCAGCGCGGTCTGGGAATCGCCTTTGCTCCCGCCAGCTTTGGTCAGCTGACGCTGCCGGGCATGCCCACGCTAGTGCCGCTGAAATCGCCGGAGATCACCACTCAATTGCATCTGGCCACGCTGAAACATGCTCGCATGCCGCCTACTGCACAGCGGCTGATTGAATTCATGCTGCGCCAGCCCTGAATTGCCTGCGATACGCAGACGGCGACACCTGCAGCACCGCGCGGAAATGCTGCCGCAGCGAAAGCGCAGACCCGAAGCCCGCCGCCTGTGCGATGGCTTCGACAGATGCGTCGCCCGTTTCCAGCATGCGCTGCGCATGCGCCAGCCGCTGGTTCAGCAGCCATTGTTTGAAAGAAGTTCCTGTCGCCTGGCGGAAATGGCGGGTAAAGTTGCGCCGGCTCATGGCAGCGCGGGCAGCAAGATCGTCCAGGCTATGCGGCTGTTCCAGATGGGCGCTGGCCCAGGCCAGCACATCAGAGAAACGCCCCTCGCTGCGCGAGACAGGCACCGGCCTGTCGATGAACTGGGCCTGCCCGCCCTGGCGATGCGGCGCCACAACGATCTGGCGGGCCACACGGTTGGCCGCATCGGCCCCGCACAAGCGACGGAGCAGGTGCAGGCAGCAGTCCAGCCCCGCGGCGACGCCAGCGGAGGTAAGCACCTGTCCTTCATCCACATAGAGGGCATCGCGATCAACCCGCACCTGAGGGTAACGGCCGGCGAGCTGGTCCGCATAGGCCCAATGCGTGGTGGCCCGGATGCCATCCAGCAGGCCAGCCTGCGCCAGCGGAAAAGCTCCCAGGCACAGGCCGACTATCCAGGCTCCCCGCGCGTGGGCACGCCGCAATGCCTGAAGCAATGCTTGTGGAGCGGACCTGCAGTCATCATGCCAGGTGGGCAAAATGACGATCTCGGCCCCGCGCAAGGCTGCGAGTCCCTGCCTTGTCGCAATATCGAAACCCGCCGAGGTGCGCAGCGGCCCGCTCTCGAAGGCACAGACCGTCACATCAAAGACGGGCCCATCCGCTCCGGCGCAGCGCGAGCCAAATACCAGCGGGGGTACAGACAGATGGAAGGGGCTCATTCCGTCAAAGGCAATGACAGCAACCTTGCGTCTGGGTTGAGAAGGTTTCATGGGCAGGCGTTCCTGTCGGTCACAGCATGGCCCGATTTTATCCTATATATGCCTTTGGGCCACTATGCAGCAATTGCTGACCGGTAGACAATAAGCCCTGTCGGATCCTGCCGATTTGGCAATCAACTTATATCTGATCAGGAGAACCCCATGTCCGCTTCCCCTCGCCGCGCGCTGATAGTCATCGATGTACAGAACGAATACGTGACCGGCAACCTGCTTATTGAATATCCGCCTGTGGAACAGTCTTTGGGCAACATTGCCCGCGCGATGGACGCTGCCCGGGATGCAGGCATCCCTGTCGTCGTGGTGCAGCATGACGCTCCCGAGACATCGCCTCTGTTTGCCAAGGGGTCGGCCGCGTGGGAACTACACCCGGTGGTGGCAGAACGTCGAGCTGATCACCGCATCAACAAAACCATGGCCAGCGTATTCACGGGTACGGATCTGTCGCGCTGGATCGCTGACCGTGGCATAGACACCCTGACTATCATCGGCTACATGACCCATAACTGCGATGCCTCGACCATCTACCACGCGTCACATGATGGGCTGTCAGTAGAGTTTCTGTCTGACGCGTCGGGCGCGCCGTCGTACGAAAACGCCGCGGGCAAGGCCAGTGCGCAAGAAATTCACCGTGTATTCAGCACGGTATTCCATTCAAATTTTGCCGCCGTGGCCTCCACGGACGACTGGCTGGAAGCAGTGAAGGCCTGCCGCGCCCTTGAGAAAGACAATGTCTATCTGTCGAATCAGCGCACAAAGGCCGTGATAGCCTGAGGAAGTGACAGTCTGACGAATGCAGGCTGCGGAAACCCGGCGCCAAGCGAACACTACCATCCAGAGCAGTTGCGCCGCCTCAAAGCGTCCAGCCACGAGGCGGCGCGGGTTCGCCAGGGCATAATGCCACGCCGCTGTCTGCGCAGGCCCCAAGGCTGGCGCGGACAGCATCATCCCAGATCAAGCCAACTGCTTGCTCACATCCTCAAGCGTGTCCACAAAACGGCCCACCATATCCTTTACCTGCTCTTCCGTGATGATCAGCGGCGGGCAGAAAGCAATGCTGTCTCCGATGCCGCGCACGATCAGCCCACGCTCATGCGCCCGCTCAAACACGGCGGCTCCGGCTTTCCCGACGGGCTCGAAGGGGCGGCGGCCGGCTTTGTCGGAGACCAGCTCGACCGCTGCGATCAGGCCCGTTCCCCGCACCTCTCCGACCAGGGGATGGTCAGACAGAACCCGCAGCGATGATTGCAGTATCCTGCCTGCGCGGGCTGCATTGCCCACCAGATCGTTTTCCTCGATGATGCGGATATTCTCCAGCGCCACGGCGGTGGAGACCGGATGGCCGCTGGCGGTATAGCCATGACCAAAGGTGCCGAGTTCGCCTGAATACTTGGCGATGACAGCGTGAACCTTTTCGCCCAGCAGCACGGCAGCCAGCGGCATGTATGAAGATGTGATCTGCTTGGACAACACCATGATGTCTGGCTCGATGCCGAATTTCTGCGAGCCGAACATGGTGCCCAGTCGCCCAAAGCCCGTGATCACTTCATCTGCCACGACCAGTACGTCGTATTTGCGGCAAACCGCCTGCATCTTTTCCCAGTATGTTTCCGGCGGCACAACGACGCCGCCCGCCCCCATCACAGGTTCGCCGATAAAGGCCGCAACGGTATCCGGCCCCTCCTTCAAGATCAGCGTCTCAAGCTCCTCAGCCATGCGGGTTGCGAAAGCTTCTTCGGTTTCCCCCTCCTTTCCCTCCCGGTAGAAATGAGGGCAGCTTATGTGCTTCATCTGCGGCAAAGGCAAATCAAAGCCGCGATGGTTGGGAGCAAGGCCGGTCAGGCTGGCAGAAGCCACGGTCACGCCGTGGTAGCCCTTGTTGCGCGCAATGATTTTCTTTTTCTGGCTGCGGCCCAGGGCATTGTTGTAGTACCACACCATCTTGATAACGGTGTCGTTGGCCTCTGACCCTGAATTGGTAAAGAATGCGGTTCGCATGCGGCCATCGGTCAGCTGCACGAGCTTTTCCGCAAGCTCCACCGAAGGCGTATGCGTCTTGTGGCTAAAGGTGTGATAGAAAGGCAGCTTGGCCATCTGGCGGGTCGCGGCGTCCACCAGCCTTTGCTCATTGAAGCCTACCGCCACGCTCCAGAGGCCGGCCATTCCTTCGATGTATTTGTTGCCCTGGTCGTCGAAAACGTAAATGCCTTCACCGCGTTCAATGACGCGCGGCCCGATCTGCTGATGCTTGACCGCATTGGTATATGGATGCAGATGGTAGTTGATGTCACGATTCTGGAGGGCGCTCAATGTGCTCATGTCTAGGCTCGATATCTTCGGTGGGATAAGCGCCGTCACATCAAATGACGGCTTCAATAAGAAAGGGGCCCTTGCGCGAAAGTGCTGCACGCAACAGGTCGACGAAGGTCGCGGTGTCGGTCGCCCGGGCAGCTTCGACCCCGGCAGCGTTCGCCATATGCACCCAGTCTATGTGAGGCGCGTCAAGATCCAGCATGCGCCGTGCGTTGCGTCCAGGCTCCCCCGCCCCCATCATCTTCAGCTCATTCTGCAGAATGGCATACCGGCGGTTTGCAAAAACAATGGTGACAACGTCAAGCTGTTCGCGCGCCTGTGTCCACAGAGCCTGGGGTGTATACATGCCGCTGCCGTCAGCCTGCATCAGGATGACCTTGCGGTCGGGGCATGCAACCGCTGCGCCCGTGGCCAGGGGAATGCCGATGCCAATGGCGCCGCCGGTGATTTGCAGGAAATCGTGAGGCGCGGAATTCCATGTCCATTTGAACGACTCTCGACCAGAACTGACGGATTCATCGCAGACAATGGCATTCTCCGGGCACAGGGCGCCCATGGCCTGAATGACGGCACTGGCATTGAAGTCGCCCGCGGGCAGCGTGAGGTCGCCGCGCTCCGCCACCACTGCCGGCGTTCCGTTTGCATCCACCGCTTCGGCGAGCTGTTCCAGAGCCTGTGGCAGATCGTCCGTGGGAGCTGCCAGCGTGATGACTTCGCATCCCTCCGGAATCAGCACGCTGGGCTTTCCGGGATAGGCGAAAAAGGCAACCGGTGTACGGGCGCCAACCAGGATCAGTTGCTCAGTGCCCTCTAGTGTCTTGAGCGCTGCATCCACGGCAAACGGCACGCGCTCTATCGCCACACGCCCCGCCCCACGCTCCATGCGGCTGTTGGCCTGCTGCGCCATCAGGCGTGCGCCGGTCTTGGCCGCAATGCGGCTGGCAGTTTCGAGTGCCTTGGCGCGCAGGGCCTTGCCGGAAAGCAGGATGACCGTCTTGCGCCCATTGCGCAGCGCCTCATGGGTGCGCCTCAACGCGGCATCTTCTATCGCACCCGGTGCAATGTGACGGGCCTGATGTATTGCGCCCGACGCATCCTGCCATGCAGCATCGGCAGGCAGAATGAGCGTGGATATGCCGCCCGGCTCGGTGCGGGCTGCCTCAATGGCGGCAACCGCGGCAGGCGAAACGCCATCGGCCGACTCGATGCGCCGCACCCAGTCGGACATAGGACGTGCAAGACTTTCGATGTCGCTGGTCAGCGGCGCGTCGTGCTGAATATGGTAGCTGGCGTGCTCACCCACAATATTGATCATGGGTGTATGCGCCCGGCGCGCGTTGTGGAGATTGGCCAGACCGTTGGCCAGGCCAGGCCCCAGATGCAGCAGCGTCGCCGCGGGCTTGTCGGCCATGCGCGCATAGCCATCGGCGGCGCCCGTCACGACCCCTTCAAACAGTCCGAGAATACAGCGCATCTGCGGCTTCCTGTCGAGCGCCGCGACAAAGTGCATCTCGGATGTGCCCGGATTGGCAAAACATACATCCACATCGTTGGCCAAAAGGGTGTCGCAAAGACTATCTGCACCGTTCATTTTCTTCAAACCTTGTTCATCTATATGCCTTGCCTGAAGGCGTGGGGAAACAATAATGGCGTGGCGCCTCGTTACTGCTTGATGATATTGCGATCTTTGATCAGCTTGCTCCAGCGGGCACGTTCATCAGCCTCAAAAGCCTTGAGCTCGTCTCCCGTCAGCGTACCGGGCTGCGCCCCCAGGGTGGCGAATTTCTCTTCCACCTTTTTCGACTTGAGCGCCTGCGTGGCGGCGTCCGTAAGCTTGCCCAGAATATCCGGGGGCGTGCCCTTGGGCGCATACAGCGCAAACCATGCCGTCACATCAAAACCGGGCAATCCGCTTTCTGCAACGGTTGGCACATCGGGCACTGAGGGAGACCGCTCTGCCGACGTAACCGCAATGCCGCGAACCTTGGAACCGTCCTTGATCTGGGCAAGCGTACTTGGAAGGTTGTCCAGCAGGACATCAACTTGCCCGCCAATCAGCGCGGGCAATGAAGCGGATGCGCCCTTGAACGGTACATGCAGCATGTCGATGCCCGCCGACTGCTCAAGATAGGCGCCGGTGAGGTGTACCGAAGATCCGACCCCGGGCGATGCGTAACTCAGCCTGCCGCCCTTGGCCGCCTCGATAAGGTCGCTCAGGGATTTAATCTTGGATTCCGCATTGACTGCTATAACGTTGGGGGTGGTGATGACCAGGGCGATAGGATCGAAATCCTGCTCCGGATCAAAGGCCATGTCTTTATAGAGAAACTGGTTGATTGACTGCGTCCCTATGGTACCCATGCCTATGGTGTAGCCATCAGGTTTGGCACGCGCCAGATTGGCCATGCCGATATTCCCGCCCGCACCCGCCCGGTTCTCGACCACGATGGTCTGGCCGAGGCTGGCCTCCATGGCCTGCGCCACCGTGCGAGCGGCGATATCAGTGGTGCCTCCAGGTGGATATGGCACGATCATGGTGATGGCATGTGCCGGATAGTCGGCCCCCTGAGCCGCGCCGGCGATGGCCAGCGAAGCGAGACCGCCAAACAGGGCGCATCCCAGGATGCTGCGGGAAAGTCTGATATTCATGATGCCTGTCTCCTCCGTTTATATAGGTATGTACTGCGTCTCGACACCTCAATAGCCCACGGCTTGGCCGTCCCGCCTGGGATCGGACGCGGCAACATAACCGCCCTGCTGCTGCCGCAGGATGACCTGCGCTGCGCCGAAATCAAGGCTGTCATGCGGCCGCACGTCAACGTTGTGTCCGCGTGCGCGCAGCGCCTCGACCACCTCCGCCGGGGTATGAGCCTCCAGCATAACCCGAGGGCCGGCCTCGACCCGAAAGCGGGGTGCGTCGATGGCTGCCTGCGGGTTGCGTCCCAGATCGACAAGCTGCTGCATCATTTGCACATGCCCTTGCGCCTGCATATTGCCGCCCATGACGCCAAAACTCGCAAATGCCTCGCCATTGCGCGTGATGAATGCGGGAATAATGGTGTGCATGGGACGCTTACCTGGCGCCACCTGATTCCGATGGCCCGGCGCAAGCGAAAAATTGCGGCCACGGTTATGCAGCGAGACACCGGTGCCAGGCACGACAACGCCTGAACCAAAGCCATGATAATTAGACTGGATGAACGACACCATCATGCCGCTGGCATCGGCGGCTGTCAGATAGACTGTCCCGCCCTGCCCCGGCAAGCCGGCCGCCGGCACGGACGCCCTGGACGGATCGATCAGGGCCGCGCGGCGGCGCAGATAGTCTTTGTCCAGCAGCTGCGCCGTCAGCTCGCCCATGGCGACCGGGTCAGCGACGTGTTCATGCAAATCTGCAAAAGCGAGCTTCATTGCCTCAATCGGCAGATTGAAAAGATCGAGCGGCGAATCCGCATCCGGCGGATCAAAGGTATCGAGCATCCCGAGGGCCATCAGCGCAGCAATGCCCTGGCCGTTGGGGGGCAGCTCGTGCAACATATATTCACCGCGATAGCTCATGGACAGAGGCTCAACCCAGTCACAACTGTTGGCGGCAAGATCGGCCTTGGTCATTGCTCCACCCGTGCTGGCAGCAAAGGACGCAATACGCTCTGCCAGCTCACCCTCATAGAAGTCCCTGCCCATGCTGGAGGCAATGCGCCTCAGGCTCGCAGCCTGTTCGGGAAAGCGCCAGATATCGCCTGCACCGGGCACCGCACCGCCAGGCATGAATGCTTCTGCGAACCCTGGCTGCTCCTTTAGCAGCGGCGCCTGTCCTGCCCATTGACGCGCGATGACGGGCGACACGGCAAAACCATTTTCCGCATAGGCAATAGCCGGCTCGAACAACGTCTCGAAGGGCAGTTTGCCGAACCGTCGTGAAAGCTCCGCCCAGCCTGCCACTTGGCCGGGTACTGTCACCGTGCCCCACCCTGCTTCGGGCATGGCGCTCCTGCCCTCGAAGTATTCCGGCGTCCAGGCCTGGGGCGCGCGTCCAGAGGCATTCAGGGCGTGCAGCTTGCCCCGATCCCACACCAGCGCGAAGGCGTCGCCGCCAATTCCATTCATGACGGGCTCGACCACGGTCAATGCGATTGCCGTGGCAAGCGCCGCATCGACTGCATTGCCACCCGCCAACAGCATGCGCAGGCCTGCCTGGGCGGCAAGCGGCTGGGTCGTGCTGACAGCATTGGCGGCAAGCACCGGCATGCGCCGGCTCAAATGGGGAAATTCCCAGAAGGAATCGAATGACATGATGACTTCTCTATAAATGAATAATGCTTCTACTGGACAACGATATTGGCCCGCTTGACCAGAGACTGGATAACAGGGATTTCCTGCTTGATCTGGCTGGTGAGCGCTTCGGGGCTGCCATCGGACGGCTCGATGCCCATGACGAGCATGCGCTTGCGCACCGCTTCGTCTGCCAGCGCCGCCTTCAGGGCCTTGCCTATCACCTGCGTTTCCACCGCGGGGGTTCCGGGCGGCGCAACCAGCGTGAACCAGGCCGTAATGTCAAAGCCGTCGTAGCCGGATTCGGCCACAGTGGGCAGCTTGGGCAGCGTGGACATGCGTTTGGCGCTGGTGATCGCCTGCACATCAACCTTGCCGCCCGCTACCTGGGGCATGCCTGTGGAGACCATGTCAAAGAACAGGTCGACGTCACCGTTGATGATCTGGGGCAGCGCCTGGGTCGAGCCCTTGAATGGCACATGCAGCAGCTTGATATTTGCCATCTGCTGGAAATATTCCGCTGCCAGGTGCGACGAAGTGCCGGCGCCAAACGAGGCAATTGTCATCGCTCCCGGCTTGGCTTTGGCTGCCTCCACCACATCCGCCAGCGATTTGAAATTGTCCTTCCTGGCTGTGAGCAGCACCATGGGGCCTATGCCTATCATGCCGATGGGCGCGAAGGCATCCGGATCATAGGGCAGTTCTTTGAACAGAAAACGGTTGGTGACCAGTGTCGAATTGGTCGCCAGCAGTATGGTGTAGCCGTCGGGCGTCGATCTGGCCACATGAGAAGCCCCTATGGTTGTCGCCGCACCCGCCCGGTTTTCAACCACGACAGATTGGCCCAGCGTCTTGGCCATATGTTCCGCCAGCGTGCGGGCCAGGCCGTCGGTGGCGCCGCCAGCGGGAAATGGCGTAACCATGGTAATGGCCCGCTCAGGGAAACCTTCCGCGCCAGCAACGCTGACCATGGCGCCCAGCATAGCGGCGGCAATAAGTTTGATTCCGGCTTTGAACATCGTGTCTCCTGGTTCTTTTGAGAAAAAGAGTGACTTGTTCGATTGAATTCCGTAGAATGGGATTCAATTCCTTTTTTTATGAACTTAATATAAAGCGCATCTCCGCCAAATGCAATCGGCCACTCCACCAGCGCAATCCCCTACCGGCGCCAGGCGTCCTGCTCGCAGAAAACGGGCGCCCGGGAAAGGCGATCCCTCATCCCCTGATTTTGTGGATGCGCTCGCCCGGGGCCTGAACGTCATGCGCTGCTTCACGCCGGGCGTCAAGTCGCTGGGAAATCTTGAGCTGGCAGAGCAGACCGGGCTGGCCAAGTCCACAGTCAGCCGTATCGTGTATACGCTCACCACGCTCGGCTATCTACGTTACGATAGTGAGACTGGCCGTTATTCCCCCGGTTACGGGATACTGGCCCTGGGGTTCGGCTGCCTGGCGAGCCTGGAGGTGCGCCAAGTGGCGCGGCCGCTCATGGAGGAGCTGGCGCAAAGCACGGGCGCCGCTGTCGCGCTAGGGGTATTCGATGGGCAAAGCATGACCTATATCGACGCTGTACATGGCTCATCCGCACTGTATCTTCGCTTGCCCGCAGGGTATCGGGTGGCCATGAACAGCACGATGGGCCGCACCTATCTGGCCAGCCTGCCGCAGGATCAGCGCGTTGCGCTGCTGCGCGACCTTGATGTGCCCGAATCCATGCCATCCATCATGGACAAAGCCTGCAAAGATTTTGCAGAGAGCGGATGCTGCTTTGGCATTGGAGACTGGCAACCGGGCATCAATGCCGCTGCCGCATCTTTTTCAGCCATCACGGGGGAAGGAATTTTCGTGCTGAGTTGTGGCGGACCCGAAAGTATCCTGCCAGAACAGCGATTGCGCACGGAAATATGCGCCCGCCTGGCGGCCATGGTCGGGAAGCTGTCGCTCCCGCCTCCCTGACTGTTGTTGACCGAGCAAGGAGACCCACATGTCTTACCAAGGAAGCTGTCATTGCGGAGCAATTCAATTTGAAGTCAATGCCCCGACACCAGACAATGCGATCAGCTGCAACTGCTCGCATTGCCGCAGAAAAGGCATGCTGCTGACGTTTGTGCCGGCGGACCAGTTCACCCTGATTCAGGGCGAAGACGCGCTGCAGGCTTATAAATTCAATACCCACCGCATCGACCACCGTTTCTGCCGCAAATGCGGCACGCAACCGTTTGCATATGGCGCCAATCCGGATGGAACACCCGTGCGCGCCATCAACCTGCGCTGCGTGCCCGCTATCGACCTGGAATTGCTGCAGCTGCAGCATTATGACGGCGCAAGCGCCTGACCTTGCATCGGGCTCATGCTTGCCCGTGCAGAAAAATTAGAGATCTTCAGCACGCAACTGCTCGGGGGTTTTGGCTGACAGCAAGCCTGGCGCCACATCGAAAACGGTCTTGGCGCCATACTGGCCCGCCTGGTGCAGCCTGTGTACCGCACGCGCGTAGGCAACCAGCACGCTGGACGTGAACTCGGGGTTGCTGCCCAGCGTCAGCCCGTACTCTATCGTTTGGACATTGCCGCCCCCCGTACTGCCCGACCGGATCACGACCCCGCCGTGCGGCATGGCGCTGTGCTCCTGGCGCAGCTGCGCTTCGGTGATGAAATGGACCGTCGTGTCATATTCGTCGAAGTAATGCGGCATGGTGACTATGGCTTGCCTGACCTGATTTTCATCGGCCCCCGGGGCAAGCGCCACGAAGCACTCGCGGGTATGCTTGGCACGCACGCTCAGCTCGGGGCGCGCACCGCTACGCACCAGATCCATGGCTTCCTGGGAAGGCACGGTGTACTGAACGCCTGCTGCAACGCCCGGCACACGGCGTATCGCGTCGGAATGTCCCTGGCTCAGGCCTTTTCCCCAGAAGGTATAAGTAGCCCCATCCGGAAGCAATGCCTGGCCCAGCACCCGATTGATGGAAAACATGCCTGGATCCCATCCTGCTGAAATGAGTGCCGTCTTGCGATTCGCTTGCGCCGGCGCATCCACCGCCGCGAAATACTCGGGTATGCGGGCATGCGTATCGAAGCTGTCCACTGTATTGAACAGCGCGGCCAGTTCAGGGCCCTGCCGGGGCAGGTCTTCCTTGGAACCTCCGCACAGAATCAATACATCGATCTGATCAGCATGTCCTGGCAGTGCATCCATTGAATATACCGGCGCGCCCTCCTTCAATGGCGTGAGCGATGCGGGCGAGCGGCGTGTGTAGATCCCGGCAAGCTGCATGTCGGGATTCGCGGCCACGGCGGCCTCCACGCCTCTTCCCAGATTGCCGTACCCGGCGATGCCAATGCGGATGACTTGATCCATGAGCTATTCCTTAATGCTTATATGAATAATGATTTGGGCGCATATGAAGTGCCGTCTTTCCGGCGGCATGACATAAAGCGCATCGATACCCCTGCGAGCGGGCATGAAGACTGAAGTGTACGAAACTTCACCGGCGACAGCCCGGGATATTCAGTTTTCAAATAACAGAGGTCGGAAAAACGGCATTGTTGCTGCCTGGCGCGCCTCCTATCATCGTTTCATCGAAGTATCCAGAACCTATGGAGCATGCAGATGGGAACGAGGTTGCAGGACAAGGTAGCCATTGTCACGGGAGCCGGAAGCGTGGGACCAGGCTGGGGCAATGGACGGGCCACGGCGTGGCGGTTTGCGCAGGAAGGCGCGCGCATCTTTGCCATTGACCTGAATGAGGAGGCCCTGGCCCGTACTGTCGAGCTGGTGCGCGCAGAGGGCGGCGACATCACGCCATGGACGGCGGATGTCACCCGCAGCACGGAAGTCTCCGGCATGACAGAGGCTTGCCTGCAGGCTTATGGTTCGGTCGACATCCTGGTCAATAACGTAGGCGGATCGCGAAAAGGCGGGCCTGTGGATCTGTCAGAAGAAGACTGGGACCGGCAGATGGATTTCAATCTCAAAAGCGCGTACCTGACCTGCAAGCATGTTTTGCCTCATATGGCACGCAAGCAGGCCGGCGCGATTGTCAACGTTGCATCCACATCCGGCCTGCGCTGGACAGGCGCCGCACAAGTGGGCTATGCAAGCGCAAAAGCGGGGATTATTCAGTTTTCCCGCGTGGTAGCGGTGGAATATGCAGACCGCAATGTGCGCTGCAACACGGTCATTCCCGGGCAATTGCACACACCCATGGTAGAGGTACGGCTTGCAGGCCAGCGCGCAGGCGGCGACGTCGATGCACTGCTGCGTCAGCGTCAGGCCCGCATCCCCATGCCTTTCATGGGAGATGGCCGAGATACCGCCAATGCAGCACTCTTCCTGGCGTCGGACGAGGCCCGCTTCATTACCGGCACGGAGCTGGTGGTGGACGGCGGCATGATTGCGCGTTGCGGCTAGGAGGCGCCATGTTCCCCGCACAACGCTATCCAGACCCCGCCATCCGCATACTGGACGACGCTTTCGAGAAGCTCATTCTGCCGCTGGCCAAGGTCGAACAGCTGTCCAGCGGCTGTCGCTGGGCGGAAGGGCCTGTATGGTTCGGAGACCATCGCTGCCTGATCTGGAGCGACGTGCCCAACAACCGCATTCTGCGCTGGGACGAGCAAAGCGGCGCAACTTCCGTATGGCGTGAGCCCTCGAACTATGCCAACGGCAACACGCGCGACCTGCAAGGCAGGCTGGTGAGCTGCGAACACCTTGGCAGGCGCGTATCGCGTACCGAATTCGATGGCACTGTCACCGTGCTGGCGGATCAGTTCGAAGGCAGACGCCTGAACTCCCCCAACGACGTGGTCGTCTCGTTGGATGGCGCAGTGTGGTTCACGGATCCGCCATTCGGCATTGTTGGCCATTACCAGGGTGAAAAGGCCGATCAGGAGCTGCCCGCCCGCACATACCGCATCGATCCATCGGGCCGCATGGAGGCCATGGATGACACTGTTCAGGGGCCGAACGGACTGGCATTTTCACCGGATGAGCGCACCCTTTATATCGTCCAGTCACGGTCCACGCCGCGCAAGATCGTGGCATTCGATGTAGGACAGAATGGCAGGCTGTCCAACCGGCGTGAACTGATTGATGCGGAAACCGGCACACCAGATGGCTTTCGTGTCGATATACACGGCAACCTGTGGTGCGGCTGGGGCATGGGCTCGGAAGAGCTGGACGGCGTGCGGGTATTCAATGCCCGGGGCGCGCCTATCGGCCACATTGCACTACCGGAGCGCTGCGCCAATCTTGTATTCGGCGGCCGGCACCGAAATCGCCTGCTGATGGCATCAAGCACGTCTGTCTATTCACTATTCGTCAATACCCAAGGAGCCCGATAAGGGTTGCCTCACCTGTTCCAAGGAGCTGGAGACATGAATACAAAACCTATCCGCCATTGTGTCGCAGCCATGGCTTTGTTCGCTGCCACAGGCATGGGCATTGCCCAGGCTGCCGCCCCCGTCCGTATTGTGGTTGCCTTCCCGCCTGGCGGTCCTGCTGACACGCTCGCACGCGTCGTCGCCAAGGAGGTAGCCCCCATTCTGGACGCCACGGTAGTCGTTGAAAACAAGCCGGGCGCCAATGGCGCGCTGGCTGCCAATGAGGCAAAACGCGCCAAGGCCGACGGCACGACAGTATTCCTGAGCTCGACCGGGGCCATTGCCATCAACCCAGGCCTGTACAAGAAGCTAACCTATAACCCCGCCAAGGATTTTGTGCCGGTGACCATGCTGGTATCGACGCCCGAAGTCCTGGCGCTGTCCAGCACCAAGGGAATGAAGACATTTGACGCATTCAGCAAGCAAAGCGAGAAGCAGGGCACCACGCTTTCTTCATCAGGCATTGGCAGCATGCCGCACATGGCCATTTCGCTGCTCAAGCGCGCCACGGGGCTGAATATTCTCCATGTGCCCTACAGCGGGGCTGCGCCCGCAATCAAGGACTCTATCGGCGGGCAGGTGGATGGCTTCTTCGGCGATGTCTCCGGCCTGCTCAAATATCTGGAAGACGGTCGGCTGATTGCCGTGGGTACAGGCTCCAAACAACGCCTGAAGGCGTTGCCGGATGTTCCCACCTTCGCAGAGCTGGGCTACCCTGATGTCATCGCCATCAACTGGTATGGCGTGTTCGCACCCGCCGGCACGCCGGCCGATGTTGTCAGGCATCTGAACGAAGCATTCAACAGGGCCATGCAGACACAGGCCGCGCAAGACTTCGTAAAGGCCACGGGTGTCGAAACCTACTCGACGACGCCTGAGGAGTTCGCCGCCATGGTCAAGGAAGACACAGCAAAATGGGCCAAGCTCATAGCCGAGGAAAACATCACGGTGAACGAGTAGCGGCGTTCAGCTTCGCGGCCACGCCTGCGCCATGCAGTCATGCAACAGATCAGAAACACCCGCACACAGCCGGTTTACATACGCTTCGTCAACCGGCATCGCAATCACCAGGTTGTTGAGTATGGTTGGATGCTCGATCCGCGAATAGCGGAATCTTCCTCCATGCTTGGGATCCAGAACCTCCGACTGCGGCAGGATCGAACAGACTTCGGACTGCAGCGTGGTTTCCCCCACGCTGTGTACAAGATCGACCTCTGCAACAATGTTCAGGCTGATGCCCAGCTCCTGGCAGGCGCGGTCAACCAGCTTGCGGATCGAATAAGGCGGACTGGGAAGCACCAGAGGGAAATTGCCGAGCTCAGCGCCCTGGACAACGGGGGGAGGCGCAGGCGCATAGGTGCTGGAATAGGCCAATACCAGTTCCTCGCGCGAAACTGTGCGGCAACATATCCGATCCGACGGAGGCGGGTCGTACAGCAGCGCAATGTCGATGCGGCCCTTGATGAGCCAGTCGAACATCTCTACGCTCAAGCCCTCCTTGACGTTGAGCGTGGCCCCCTCAAAGGTCTCGCGAAACCGCGTGACCAGCGCCGGAGCGATGCGGCGCGATATCCTGGGCGGCAGGCCCAGCCGTATGCCAAGAACCTGATGGTCCCTGAGGCCAAGCATATCTTCACGCGCGTCCCTCATTGCGCGCACGATCTTCTGGGCATGCGCGAGCAGCCTCAGCCCCGCCTGGGTGGGCTCCACACCTCGCCCGGTGCGATGAAACAAATGCAGCCCAAGCTCTGTCTCAAGCTGCTGCATGTGGCGGCTGAGCGAAGGCTGCGAGATGTCCAAGGCATCCACGGCCCGCGAAAAGCTCTTCTGTTCACAGATCACCAGGAAATATTCAAGTTGTCGTATATCCATGGTGACCCCGGCCGGCTGATCCATATTTTGAATAAGGGAGTGTAGCGAATAATGCCAGATGAACCTATCAGGCAAGCCAGAACCAGCAGCACAGCAACGGATATCCTGCCCGCAGGCGCCTGCGATGCGCACTTACACATCTTCGGGCCAGCGCATAAGTTTCCCTTTGCGCCGGAGCGGACGTACACCCCTGCCGATGCCAGTTTTGAAATGATGCGTGACATGCATGCGCGGCTGGGCATACAGCGCGGTGTCATTGTGCAGCCGAACTGCCATGGTTTCGACATGTCAGCCACTCTGGATGCCCTGCAGCGGGGTGAGGGCCGGTATCGCGCGGTTGCGCTCGTTCCGGCAGATGTGGGCCGCGCCGAACTCGAACGTCTGGACAAGGCTGGCGTACGCGGCGTGCGTTTCAATATCATGCCGCATCTGGGAGACAGCGCCACACCGCAGGATATGGCTTCCATGGCGGCCCGTATCGCGGATCTGGGCTGGCACCTTTGCATACACACCCAAGGAACCTCGCTTCCCGAACTGCTGCCGGTGCTCAAAGCCCTGCCTGTGCCTTACATTATCGACCACATGGGAAGAGTCGATGCCAGCCAGGGCATCCATGGAGAAGCCTTCCAGACTATTCTCGCGCTGCGCGGCAGCTCCGGTGCCTGGGTAAAAATTTCGGGCGCAGACCGGCTGTCTGGCGGGCATGCCCCCTACCGGCAAGGACGTGACTTCATGCGTGTGCTGCTCGACGCAATGCCTGAGCAGCTGCTGTGGGGCACCGACTGGCCTCATCCCAACGTCGCAGGGGCAGTACCTGACGATATGGCGCTGCTCGACTTTTTTCTTGATCTGTGCCCTCAGCAAGAATTGCGGGAGCAGATCCTCGTCCACAATCCCCAGACACTCTATCGATTCGAGCAAGCTTTTCCCACAGGAGAAATATCATGAGCGAAGCAGGCGCGCACCCTGCCCCCGGCGGCATCAAGATGGCGCTATCGCAGCCTCACAGCAATGTGATCCTGCTGAAAATCGCCGGCCACTATGTGGGCCGTCCCCTTTTGCTTGAGCTACTTTCCGGCTTGCTGGCCGATGGATGCAGGGGTAGCGGCATACACTTGTGCCATGCGGAATCCTCGCCCGAAACCTATGCCTATCTCCCGGCCACAGCAGTTGGCGAAGCCGACGCACAAGCCGAGATCAACAGGATGCAGGCCGCTCTGAGCTCCGCCTTTGACGACGCACAGGTGGTTCTGCTTCAGGCGACACAAGGCATACCCGGCGCCAGCAAGCACGCATCGGCACAGTGGCATTATGTGGTCGAGACAGATGTGCAGCCTGAGGCGGAAGGCGACTTCAATGACTGGTACGCAAACGAACATCTGCCGGGTCTTGCGTCGGTTCCCGGAACCATACTTGCCGCAAGACTGCACAATGCACATGGGCGACCGCGCTACCATGCACTCTATCTGCTGGAGACACGCGATACCTTCGGCTCCCCTGCCTGGCTTGCCGTACGCGCCACAGACTGGAGCAGCCGCGTACGCCCCAACTTCACCAACACCAAGCGCACGATGTTCCGCATTGTGCCGAATGCCTCTGAGCAAGGATAGCGAGTATGGCCCGCCTCTGCATGCCTGACCCAGAAACATTCTCCGAACATCAGCGCCGTGTGCATGACGCAATTACCAGCGGTCCGCGCGGCCGTGTACGCGGACCGCTGGCGGTGTGGCTGAACCGTCCAGGGCTGGCCGAAAAGGCCCAGGCACTGGGCCAATACTGCCGCTATGATTCCAGCCTTCCTCCGCGCCTGTCAGAGCTGGCGATACTTGCCATGGCTGTATTGTGGCGCGCGGAATTCGAATGGTGGGCGCACAAACCCATTGCCCTGAAAGCCGGCGTCTCCGAAGCCGTGATCCAGGCCATGCGCGACGGCAAAGCCATCCCCTTCGAGCGCGATGATGAACGGATAGTGCACGCCTTCATCACAACACTGACAGATACACGCCAGGTTCCCGATACGCTGTATGAAGAAGCCCTCGGCATACTGGGCCAGGATGCGCTGGTGGATCTTGTCGGGCTCGCCGGCTACTACACGCTGATATCCATGACGCTCAATGTCTTTGCAATCGCACCACCCGATGATCAGCCGCGTGAACTGGCACAACCCTGACGATATGTGGGGGCGGCATACACCGCCTTCGCGGCACCGCCGTCATGTCGGCTGAATGGCGCCCTTGCTCTGCTCCATGACCTCGGGGTTCATGAGCTTGGGCATGCCGCCGTCGAGAAAACGCGCGATATTGCGTGCGCTTTCTCGGAAGAAATGCTCAAACGAGCTGGCCACGACATAGCCCAGGTGCGGCGCAAGAACGACATTCGGCAGGGAGCGGAAGGGGTGGTCCGCCGGCAGAGGCTCGATATCGAAGACATCGAGGCCGGCCACGATGCGCCCCGCTTTCAGCGCCTGCAGCAACGCCTCTTCGTCCACGAGCGGGCCTCGGGCTGTATTGACGAAGATAGCTCCTGGCTTCATGGTCGCGATCTCGCCCTGGCCGATGATGCGTTCCGTGCGAGGAGAAAGCGTCAGGTGAACTGAAATGGCATCCGATGTGGCGAACAGCTCGTCTTTCTCCACCCTGCGAACGCCATGCTCGGCTGCCCGCTCCGCCGTGAGGTTCTGGCTCCAGGCCACGACGTCCATGCCCAGGGCAAGGCCTATGCGTGCAACACGCGCGCCCAGCTTCCCCAGCCCCACAATGCCGAGCCGGCGGCCATCCAGCTCCATGCCCATGGGCACCCCTTCCTGCCAGCCGCCCGAACGCATGGCCTGGTCACCTCGGGGCAAGCCGCGGGCACATGCGAGGAGCAGCGCCACAGCCATTTCGGCGGCCGCATGCGAAGGCGAACCGCCTGTAAAAGACACGGGAATGCCTCGTCGGGTGCAGGCGGCGATATCCAGCGTTGTCGTGCGCGCGCCGGTCATGGAAACAAGCTTGAGATTCGGCAAACGGGCCAGCACTCGCTCAGGAAAAGCCGTGCGTTCGCGTATAAGGGAAATGATGTCGAAGGGCGCGAGCTGGGCCACGAGATCATCCTCACTCTTCCAGGGCCGGGTAAAGACCTGAATGCGCGCCTGACGTTCGATGCCGCTCCAGTCTGCCATCTTGAGGGCAAGGCCCTGGTAGTCGTCGATAATGGCTATGGCGGGCTGAGTCATGATGCGTACTTTCCTCAAAATGGCATGGATGGAAGATTGTGCCGTGCAGGGCGACCGACGCATATCAGATGGACGGATCGCGGGCTTCACAGACCGTGAACACCTGTTTCGGAAAACTGTACTAGTGCAGCGCCACCCTGTGGCGTAGCCTTTATGTATGTGGTGCGTGACATAACAGTCGCCTGTTTGCCGGCAACAGAATATCAAAAGTATACGTGCAGGAGATACGTAATGAGTGGTTTGAGCATCCCGTCCATGCAATCCAGCTGTTCCCCCGAAGAATGGCAGGCGCGCGTAGATCTGGCGGCCTGTTATCGGCTGGTGGAACTGTATGGCATGGCCGATATGATTGCTAATCACATCTCCATGCGTGTTCCAGGCGATGAGGAAGCCTTTCTCATCAACCCCTACGGGATGATGTACGAGGAAATCACCGCATCGAGCCTCATCAAGATAGACTTGGCTGGAAACATACTGGCCTCGCCGGACTTCGGCGAGCTGGCCTATGGCATCAACAAGGCCGGGTATGTGATTCACAGCGCCATCCATGAAGCCCGCCCTGATGTAGGCTGCATCATACATACCCACAGTTGGGCTTCGATGGCTGTATCGGCCCTGGATTGCGGCCTGTTGCCCATCACCCAGACGGCAATGCGATTCCTGAAGATTGGCTACCACGAGTACGCGGGTGTCGTGCTGAAAGATGAAGAGAAGGCATCGCTGGTGCGAGATCTTGGAAACGGGGAAGCCATGATATTGCGCAATCACGGCGCACTCGTCGTGGGCCGCAGCGCAGGTGAAGCGTTCAACTGGATGCACAGGCTCGAGCTGGCGTGCAGGTCACAGGTTGCGGCGATGTCTTGCAATACTCCGCTGCGCAAGGTAGCCCCCGAGGTTCTCGAAGAAACCTGGAACAACTATCAGCCGGGTACCCGGCGACCTTACGGCCTGATGGAGTGGCCGGCGCTGCTGCGCAAACTGGATCGCATCGATCCTTCCTACAGAACCTGACTCGCAGTATTTCCACTCGCTGGAATCCCGGTCGCGAAAGTCGGCGAACAGACCGTCGCGCGCCCTTACCTGTGCACCAAAGGAGAAAACTCATGCACGACCATCGTCGGCCCACCACCCTACCAGGCCGCCTGGCGGCCCGCGCCGCAGCCATCCTGACGGCCTGTGCCGCGTTGGCAAGCACGGCGCTGCTGCCCGCGCCAGCCCATGCCGGCAGCTACCCCGAACAGCCTGTACGCATCATCGTTGCCTTTTCCGCAGGCGGCACCACTGACATACTCGCCAGGCTGGTCGCAGACCATATGAGCAAGAAGCTCGGCCAGTCTTTCATCATCGAAAACAAGCCAGGCGCGGGCGGGAATATCGGTACGGCGTACGTCGTCAACGCCAAGCCCGATGGCTACACCCTGATCATAGACAGTGTTGGTCCTATCGCCATCAACCCCACATTGCACAAACTGCCCTATGACCCACTGACAGATCTGGTTGCCGTGGCGGAAATCGCAGATGTTCCCAACGTGCTGGTCGTCGCGCCAGCCCATTCCAAGGTCAAGTCTATTGATGATCTGGTTGCACAGATCAAGAAGGCGCCCGGAAAGTACAACTACAGTTCGACCGGTGTGGGCACTTCTTCCCATCTTTCGGGGTATTTGATGGGCAAGCTGCAGAATCTGCAGATTACCCACATACCATACAAGGGTGCCGAGGCACTGAATGATCTGCTGGCAGGGCGCGTACAGTTCATGTTCGCGACCATCCCGTCCGTGCATGCGCTGATCGAGGCAGGCAAGCTCAAGCCGCTGGCCGTTTCCAGCCCCAAGCGCTCTCGCTCCATGCCTGACATTCCGACAATGGATGAGGCGGGATTCAAGGGATTCCGGGCGGGCTCATGGTTCGGAATGTTTGCGCCCAAGGGAACGCCACAGGAAATTGTGGATACCCTGCGCGAAACCGTCAATGAAATCATACAGATGCCCGATGTGTCGAAGCAGATGATCCAGCAAGGAGCGGATCCCATGCCTGGCAGCTCAGAGCAGTTCCGCGACTTCATCAAGGAAGAGCACGATCGCTGGAAGGAAATACTGATCGAATCAGGAGCTGTCAGCCAGTCGTGACCTGGCGCCAGCGGACGCACATGACTTCAGATACCATGCCGGATGCTCAGACGCATATTCTCGTTTCGGCACGCGCCATGGATGGCGTCCAGGCTGCGCTGGACCGGCAGCTTGGCCGGGCATGCTTTCGCCTGATCGAATTTGACCGGGCGGAAGGCGAGGATCTGGCCCGCATAAGCATTGCATTCGTAAGCAGGGATGTCACCGGAACCTCCACCAAGTATGTGCTGGACGACTATACATCCCGCTATTATGAGGCGCTGCTCGCGGCGCCACGCCTGCAATGGGTGCATGTCCATTCCGCAGGGCTGGATCGCCCTGTCTTCGGCCGGCTTCAGGCGCGAGGGGTAGTCGTTTCCCCCTCGTCAGGCGTCAATGCGCAGGCCGTCGCCCATACCGCACTGGCTGGCATTCTGGCGCTCGCGCGCCGGTTTCCACAGATCATGCGGCAACAGATCCGGCGTGAATGGCGCTCGCTGGTGACTGATGCACTGCCTGCGGATCTGCCCGGCCAAACTGCTGTTCTCGTTGGCTGGGGCCCCGTAGGCCAGCAGATCGGCACCCTGCTGCACGCGTTGGGGCTGCGCCTGATCGTGGCCAGACACAGTGGCGAGCCGGTGCGGCAAGCCGCCCTGACCGTCAGTTATGACAATCTGGCATCAGTGCTACCGCAGGCTGACTGGCTGGTCCTTGCCTGCCCGCTGAGCGACGCCACGGCCCGCCTGATAGATGCGACGGCGCTGGCCGTCCTGCCGCCCGCAGCCCGCGTTGTGAATGTAAGCCGGGGCGAGGTCATCGACGAGCAGGCGCTGATCCAGTCGCTTCAGGCACAGCGCCTTGCAGGCGCTTTCCTCGATGTCTTCGAAAAAGAGCCCCTTTCTCCGGACTCTCCGCTCTGGGCCATGAAGAATGTCATTGTCTCGCCCCATTCCGCCGGTCACGCCGCAGGCAACAGCCAGCGTGTCATAGACCTGTTTGTCGGGATGCTTAAACATTGGGAGCCTTCCTCGGCCTCCCCATTCTGATTTCAGTGTCAGTATGACGCCAGCCGCCGCACCAGGCGCCGGCAATCAGGCAATTTCTGGAGAAATGACATGCGGTGGCTGCAAGGCGCAGCACGCCGCTATCCTACTCTCTCAGCCCCGCAATAATACGGTCGAGCATGGCTACGAGCTGTGCCTGCTCTTTTGCATCCAGACAGCCGAAGATTTCCTGGTTGCGTCGTTCGATCAGGGCGATGACGTCTTCATATTTGCGTCGCCCTTCCCGGGTGGTATCGAGCACAAGGCTTCGACCGTCAACGTCGCTGGCGCGCTTGCGCACCAGTCCGCGCTGCACCAGGGCCTGGACGGATCGGCTGGCATGCCCTTTATCCAGATTGGCGGCGCGCGCGACCTCGTTCACCGACAAGGGCTCGAAACGGCCTATTGCAGCCAGGCAACGGGCTTCGCCCAGCGGCATGCCTGTTTCTTCCTGATAGGCGCGGCTGGTATCGCGGTCAGTCAGCTTGTTGATGACATGGAAACGATAGGTCAGGAAAGCTTCCAGGCTGGGCAAGGTAGAGTCGAGATCGGCAGGCGTCATGGGAAAAGGAATCGGGGCGCCACGCGCCCCATCAGTGCTCACAAAGGTTACTGAACCTTTATACCAGCTTCATCGATCAGTTTGCCCCATTTTTCCCTTTCAGCCTCAGCATATGCATCCATTTCAGCGGGCGTGCCGGGTATCGCTTCCAGACCCATTCCGGCAAACTTGGCACGCACGTCGACATCGTTCAACGCACCGCGCAATGCCGTGGACAGGCGGTTGACGGCTTCTTTCGGCGTTCCTTTGGGGACCAGCAGCCCTTGCCAGGCATAGGCCTCGAATCCATCAATACCGGACTCAATCAGTGTGGGTACGTCCGGCAGATTGGCCAGACGCTGCTTGCTGGCAACGGCTATGGGGCGCAGCATGCCCGAGGCGATGAACTGCTGTCCTGTTGCGGAATCCACAAACATGCAAGGAATCTGCCCGCCCATCACATCCTGTACCGCGGGCGCCGCGCCTCGATAAGGAACATGCACCAGGTTCAGGCCCGTCTTCTGCTTGAACAGCTCAGTTGCAAGATGATGCGGACTGCCGGCGCCGGGTGTGCCGTAGCTCACGCCATCTTTCTGCTTGCCGGCCCAGTCGATGAATTCCTTGAGATTATGAACAGGGACCGATGGGTTTACGACCAGAATCATGGCAAACCTGGCAAGCAGCCCAACGGAATCAAAGTCCTTCGCCGGATCATAGGCAAGATCAGAGTAGAGGAAAGGGTTCGCGGCCAATGTGGCAGTATCGCCAGTAACCATCACATAGCCATCCGGCTTGGCGCGTGCCACATAAGCCGCGCCGATGGCGGTTGCCGCGCCGGGCTTGTTGGCAATGACAATGGGCTGGCCAAGCGTCGCGGACATTTTCTCGGCCACCGTGCGCGCCACGATATCCGTGCCGCCCCCGGCCTGATAGGGAACCACCCATTCTATTGATCTGTCCGGATAGTCCTGGGCGTGTGCGCCCAAGCCGCCAAGGGATAACAGCAGGGCCGTGGCGGCCGCGATGCATTGTGACAGCTTCATGTTCAAGTCTCCAGATATGCTCAGGACAGCCGGACCGCCAAGGTGCTCAGCTTCAAGGCTATTGAGGGGCCGCTCTGCTGGCCGGCCTGGCAAGGGTTAATCGGTGGTGTTTTCTTCCGCCTGCCGGATCAGCGGCAGGGCGGCTTCCGCGTCAGGCTGGCGCGCCAGCAGCGACAACGCCAGCATGGACAGGAACAGCGGAGCACGCTGCTCGCCCACACGGTCAATGGCGGAGCAGAGCGCGGTGTAGCATGTGTCGAGGTCCTGGTCGGTCATGACAGATTCTCCTGTTCAAAGACTGCTTTGGGGCGTATGAAAAAGGCCCAGCGCCTGCGCGGCAGCGTCAGCCTGTGCCACGGGCCAGCGGCCCAGCACATAGCCATCAGGCCGGATGACATAGACAGCACCCGCCTGATAGCGCAACAGGCTGTCATGCGCCGCCTGCCAGGCGTCGACATCGCCTCCGGATATGGCCTCGCCGACAGCCAACACTTGCAGGGCAGGCAGGCCAGCTGGCTTGCCCACACTATCTGCCGCACGGCGCAAGGCGTCGATGCCCTGCGCATCCAGGCCCACGCCCAGCATCACGAAACCCCGGCCAAAGAACTGGCTGAGATGGCGGGTTTCAGTGCCGTGCCTGAGCATCAGCTCTGGCGCGGGCTCTCCCGGCGCACTGTCGGGAAACAGGCCCGTCAGGCCATCGCCTGCATTCAGGGGGGAGCCATCGTAGGAGATGGGGGAAGACTGCCGGGGGTTGACGAGCGAGCGCACGCGCTCGTCCGCCAGGCCGAGACGCAAAGCCGCGTCGCGCATCAGCCTGAAGCCATAGCTGGGCGGCGCCATGAACTCCGTGCTCTTGGCGCCGTATGAGATATTCTGCCGCGTGGCATGGACGCGTTCGATACTGTAGGAATCAAGCAGCGCATCGGACGCCGCGCCGCGCAGCACCCAGGCCAGCTTCCAGGCAAGGTTGCCTGCATCATCCAGCCCCGAGTTCAGCCCGCGCACGCCGAATATGGGCACGAGATGGCCCGCATCCCCCGCAAACAGGACACGGCCATGGCGGTAGCTATCCAGCGTCAGGCATTTGGCGTTGTAGATCGATATCCAGAGCGGCTTCCAGGGAGCTGTCTCGCCTATCATTTCCAGATGGCTCTGTACGCGCGGCAGCACATTCTCGGGCTTTACCGCCTCTTCCGGATCCTCGCCATCTTCCACCTGATAATCGATGCGCCATACATTGTCGGGCTGGCGGTGCATGAGAATGGTCGAGCCTGGGTTGGAAGGCGGATCAAACCACGCCAGCCGCTCAACCGGGCGCTGCGAATCCTGCTCAATATCAACGATGACATAGCGGCCTTCGTACTGGGTTCCCTTCAGGGCAAGCCCCAGCGATTCACGCACCGTGCTGCGTCCGCCATCACAGGCAGCAAGCCACTGGGCATGTATCCATTTTTTCTCGCCGCCGCATTCTATTTCCACCTCGACGCCGTCATCCTGATTGCGCACGGCCAGCACACGGCTGTTCCAGCTGATGTTGGCATGCCGCGGATGGCGGCGCATGGCATCGTGAGCATATTCTTCAACGTAGAACTGCTGAATATTTACCATGGGTGCGAAACGCTGCGCCGGATCATGCGGCATGTCGAAATGCAGCACTTCGCGGTCGCGAAAGTAGCTGCGCCCCGCTGTCCAGCCCAGGCCTTTTTCCACCAGGGGCCGATCGGCACCGAACCAGCCCAGGATCTCCTGCGAGCGGCGCGACATGCAGATGGCACGGCTGCCGGTGCAATAGCCTTCATCCGCCTCGATGACAAGTGTCTGGATGCCGTATTGGGCGAGCATGGCCGCCAGGGAAAGCCCGACGGGCCCGCCACCGGCAATCAGGACGGGAACACTATCCGGCAAGGAAGATATCAGCGACATGGTTCGCTCCTAAATAGTTGCGGAAGCAAATATATCAACCTAAAGTTGCGCGCGCAACTAATTTGAGAAAACCTAGGGTATGTACTGAGTTTGTGGCGCCGGACCTGCGGCAGCCTTTGGGAGGAAGCTGTTTCAGGCGCAGAGAGGGATGATCGCGCCGGTCGCGGCAAAGGTGTGGGAATGGGCCTGATTCTTGCTGGCCGGCCTGCACAACCCCAGGAGATTGTGATGACAGACAGCCATGTTTACAAGCAGATTGAACTCGTGGGTTCGTCCCGGAAATCGACAGATGATGCAGTGGCCCAGGCCATCGAGCGCGCATCCACTACCTTGCGCAATATTGAATGGTTTGAAGTGACGCAAGTGCGCGGCCATATCAAGGATGGCAAGGTCGCGCACTGGCAGGTAGGGCTCAAGATAGGCATGCGCCTGGATGACAAAGGCTAGCGTTTCCGGCTAGCTGATGCGGTCCAGCGCCGAGGCCAGGCTGCCAACCGTGCGCTCGATATTATGCAGCTTGTCCAGACCGAACAGGCCGATGCGGAAAGTCTTGAAGTCCTTGGGCTCATCGCACTGCAGTGGCACGCCGGCGGCAGCCTGCACGCCAACCTGGGCAAGCTTCTTTGCTGACTGTATTCCATCATCGGTGGTATAGCTGACGACCACTCCTGGCGCTTCGAAGCCGGGGGCAGCCACGCTCTTGAAGCCGCGCTCGGCGAGCAGGGCGCGCACCCTCCCGCCCAGTTCCAGTTGCTCGTTGCGCACCCTGTCAAAGCCATAAACCCGGGTTTCGGCCATGACATCGCGCAGCACTGTGAGAGAATCCGTGGGCATCGTGGCGTGATAGGCAAAGCCGCCCTGCTCGTAAGCCTCCATGATCTGCAGCCACTTTCGCAGATCGCAGGCAAAGCTTGTGCCGGTGGTCGACTCTATGCGCTCGCGCGCCTGTTTGCCCAGCATCACCAGCCCGCAGCAGGCGGAGGATGTCCACCCTTTCTGCGGGGCGGTGATCAGGATATCCACTCCCACTGCCTGCATGTCGACCCATACGGTCCCGGATGCAATACAGTCCAGAACAAACATTCCGCCCACTGCATGCACGGCATCGGCCACCTTGCGCATGTAGTCGTCAGGCAGCATGATGCCTGATGCGGTTTCGACGTGTGCGGCAAAGACGAGGTCGGGCTTTTCAGACTGAATTGCTGCAATGACTTCATCAATAGGTGCAGGCGCAAAATACGATTGGCTGCCCGATTCGATCGGCCTGGCCTTGAGTACCGTCTCGCTGGCCGGAATGCCGCCCATGTCGAAGATCTGGGTCCAGCGATAGCTGAACCAGCCGTTCCGTATTACGAGACATTTGCGGCCAGTGGCAAACTGTCGCGCAACAGCTTCCATGCCAAAGGTGCCGCTGCCCGGCACGACGATCGCCGAATGCGCGTTGTAGACAGTCTTCAGCGTGCTGGAGATGTCTTTCATCACCCCCTGGAAAACACCGGACATATGGTTCAGGGCGCGGTCGGTGTAGACCACTGAATATTCGAGCAGGCCATCGGGGTCGACATCGGGCAACAATCCAGGCATCTTGTTCTCCAGGAAAATGTGGCCGGCCGATTACCCATCCAGCATATGGCATCTGCCAACGACGGTCGGATCAAGGCCAGCGTGTGTTGTTTCAGCTGATTGTAGACAATTGCGCGTGCTTCACAAGCATGGACGGCTTTCCAACCGGTGCGCCTGCCGTCCACGAGCGGCTTCCCGCGCCATTACAATGGAACACGATACAGCACAAACCGCGATCATCCCGAGAAACACAGGCTTGCAGCAAGAGCTCAACTGACCCAGATATCATGACCATGACACCACTCTTTCCATTGGGCACAACGCTGTTTCCCGGCGGCGTGCTGCCGCTGCGCGTGTTCGAGGTGCGCTATCTGGATATGGTGAAAAAGTGCATTGCTGACGGGGACGGGTTCGGCGTTGTTGCCCTGCTCAGCGGCAAGGAAGTACGCACGCCCGACGGGGAAGAGACCCTGGCCACCCACGGCACAATGGCACGCATAGACAGCTGGACATCCCCCATGCCCGGCCTCATTCATATGCGCTGCACGGGAACCGGACGCTTCGAGCTTGCGGGAGCGGAGTGTGGCCAGTTCGGGCTTTGGCGCGGCAGGGCTACGCCGATCGCGGATGATCCTTCAGCCCCGATTCCGGCCAAGCTGCAAAGTGTCGCCAACCGCCTGGGGCAGTTCATTTCCGGCCTGCAGAAGGATCGCGTCCCTGAAGATGAAATGCCCATTGGGCGCCCCTATTTCCTGGACGAAAGCGGATGGGTGGCCAACAGATGGGCGGAATTGCTGCCGCTTCCCGTTACGACAAAACAGTATTTGCTGACCATGACCGATCCCGTCGAGCGGCTGGCCTGGATACATGATTACCTGCAGCAGCGGGGCGCGCTGAACTGACCGTCCAATGGACGGCCATGCCGTCCTCGGTATCCTTTCCCGGCCTGAATGACGAAGCTTGCCGCGCCGGGTCGACCCGACTCTTTCCAAAGTAGCGACGCGCTTACGCCGCCCCCCGGCCGCTTCGCATGGGGAATTTTTTTGCGCACGGACACTCCAACTTGTCACAACACCGCCCGGGTGAACGTCCCGTCGCGGCGCGCCCCCTCCTGGCAAGGCGGGGCAACCGACAAAAAGAAGACTGCATCCGTATGAATCTGCAATCAACCATGACAGAGAGCGGCATCTGGCTGCTCCAGGCTTACTGTATTACCTTGGCACTGGCCGCCCTGGCTGTATGGGGTCTGGCGCGCTACACCCTCTGGGGCCGCCAGTTTTATCGGCTGACCGCCGGCTATTTCTCCCCTCGCCGCAGCTGGCGTCCGCTGGCTACCCTGGCCTTCATTCTTTTGCTGACCCTGTGCGGCGTCCGCCTGCAGGTCCTGTTTTCCGACTGGTACAACACCATGTATACCGCGCTGCAGAAACTGGACAGCGCAGGCTTCTGGATGGCCATGGCGCTGTTCGGCATTCTGGCCATCCTGCATATCCTGCGTTCGCTGCTCGATTTTTATGTGCAACAGGCTTTCACCATCAAGTGGCGCACGTGGATGAACGAGCAGATGCTGCGGCGCTGGCTGGAGCGGCAGGCCTATTACCGCAGCCAATACCTGGATACGCCGACAGACAACCCGGATCAGCGTATCCAGCAGGACATCACCAGCTTTGTCGAAGGATCCCTGACACTGGCGACCGGGGTGATCAATGCAACGGTATCCATCTTTGCTTTCACGCTGATCGTATGGACGCTGTCCGGCCCCCTTTCCCTGGGGCCTGTGGAGATCCCTCGCGGCATGGTCTTCCTCGGTTTTCTTTATGTGCTGGTGGCCACCGTGTTTGCCATTCGCATCGGACGCCCGCTCATTCCGCTCAACTTCCTGAATGAACGATACAACGCAGACTATCGTTATGCGCTTGTGCGGCTGAGGGAATATGCGGAAAGCATCGCTTTCTATGCGGGAGAAAAGGTGGAAGGCGCATTGCTGCGCAGCCGCTTTGCCCAGGTGATCGCCAATGCCTGGGCAATCGTGTTTCGCTCGCTGAAGTTCCTTGGCTTCAACTTCACTATTTCACAGGTGGCCGTCGTCTTCCCCTTCATCATCCAGGCGCCCAGGTTCTTTGCCAAACAGATCAGCCTGGGGGACCTGATACAGACGGCGCAGGCGTTTGGACAGCTGCAGGACAACCTGTCTTTCTTTCGCAATGCCTACGACCAGTTCGCCACCTATCGGGCTACGCTCAACCGTCTGAGCGGTTTCACCCAGGCGATCGACGACGTGCGCGCCATGCCCGAACCAGATGTACGCGATGAAGGAGGCCGGCTGGGCATGCGCAACCTGGCTGTCCGCACCCCCACCGGAAAACTGCTTCTCGACAGCCTGAGCCTGGACGTCGCCGCAGGCCGCCCGCTGCTTATACGCGGGCCTTCGGGTGCGGGCAAGACCACGTTGCTGCGTGCCATCGCCGGCCTCTGGCCCTATTGCAAGGGTGAGATCCTGAGACCGGAAGGCACAACACTCTTTCTGTCTCAGAAGCCCTATCTTCCGCTGGGCAGCCTGCGCGCGGCGCTTTACTACCCCCAGCCCGAGCCGCATGCAGATGCTGGTCACGATGAACTCAGGCGCGTGCTGGCGCTCGTGCAGCTGGGCCATCTTGAATCGCGCCTGGATGACGTGCAGGATTGGAGCCGCATTCTGTCGCCAGGCGAGCAGCAGCGGCTGGCATTCGGCCGGCTGCTGCTGGCGCGCCCCACAGCGGCGCTGCTCGACGAAGCCACATCTGCCATGGATGAAGGCCTGGAAGACGCCATGTACCGATTGCTGCGCGAGCAGTTGCCCGACACACTGCTGGCAAGCGTGGGGCATCGCAGCTCACTCTACAGGCATCATGCAGTGCAACTCGTCCTGTCCGGAGACGGCACCGGCCAGTGGGTTCTGACTGACTCTGCCTAAGTCAGCTCGAATTGCCGAGGGCGGCGCTGATGGCGGCCCCTTCCTCCAGCGCTGACTGCGCAACCTGACCGTGGGGGCCCGCATCGAAGCTGCCCGTTGCGCCCAACACTGTCAGCACGGCTGCTAGCCTGCCTGTGTACTCGAACACAGGCACGCTCACTGCGCTGATACCGGCCAGTGTGATGTCTCTAACTGTAGCCACGCCGGCACTGCGCACCTCCTGTCTTACCCTTTGAATCAGGTCGGGCTGGCCTTCGTCGGCCTGCAATGCCGGCGGCATATGCACCAATTCCTCACGAGCAAGCCCGTCAATGCTGGAACCTTCCAGATAAGCGAGAAACACGCGTCCCGTCGCTGACCACAAAAGAGGCAGCACCGAACCTACCCGTACATTCAGCACTGCCGGCAGCGCAGGCTCTTCTATGCGAACGACTGTAGGGCCTTTGTTGCCCATGACGGCTACGAAACAGGTCATTTCCAGCGTCTGGCGCAAGCGCAAAAGCGCCGGCTCGGCTACCCGCAGAGGGTCGGCCTGATGCATTGCCGCAAGCCCCACTCTAATCGCCCCGGCCCCGAGGTAATACTGCAATGAAGCTGGATCCTGCTCGACCAGGCCTTCCTCCATCATGCTGATGAGGTAGCGATGCACCTTGGCAGGGTTCTCGCTGATTTTCCTGGCAAGCGCCGTCAGCGTTGCCCGCCCTCCCAGCCACGCCAGGCCATTCAGGACCGCCATGCCTGTGGCTGCTGCCTGGACCCGCTGCCTGCGCCCGCGGGTCGAACCGGGATCGTCCTTGCGAGCACTCATGGCGCCAGTCTCGAATAATAACGTTACAAGTATATATTTACCGTTATCATTTGATTGCAAAGTTATGCAAAGGCGTCAGCCCCTCCAGCCTGCCGCTCGCTGGCCATCCGTGCCTTTTCCGCAACCGGGGGAACTGTACATATTAGTGATCACACCACGACGTATACAGGGTTCCCGTCCAGACGATACACTCCTGAAATCTATCAGGACACGCAATAATGAGCTTCAACCCTTTGATATCCCTGCTGGCGGCCATCGCCATGCTGCTGGTCGGTACCGTCGTCAACCGCAAGGTAGCGTTTCTGTCCCGCTATAACATTCCCGACCCCATCACGGGCGGCCTCATCTTCGCTGTGGCAGCCTCTATTGCCCTGGCCGCCGCCGATTTCCGCTTCACCTTCGATCAGGCGATCAAGCCCGTTTTTCTGCTGATGTTCTTCAGCGGCGTCGGGCTGTGCGCCGACCTGCGCCAGCTCAAGCGCGGCGGCAGGGCGCTGCTGATCTTCCTGATCGTGCTGCTCCCTTTCATCCTGCTCCAGAACCTCGTGGGCGTAGGCATGGCGCGGCTGCTTGATCTGCACCCTATCTTCGGACTGGTGGCAGGGTCCATCACACTGGTTGGCGGCCATGGCACGGGCGCCGCCTATGCCGACCGCTTTGCCGAGGTCAACAACTTGCAGATGGTCATGGATCTGAGCATGACGATTGCCACTGTCGGGCTGATCATTGGCGGTCTCATCGGCGGGCCCATCGCCCAGTATCTGATCAACCGCCACCGCCTGCGTTCGTCTGCGGAAGAACAGACCGAGACACACGAGTTCCATGAAGATGCTTCGCCCATCAGCACAACCGCCGCATTGGGCGCGCTGGCCGGGATTTTCACTGCGGTCATTGCGGGCCAATGGCTTGCGGAACGTTTCTCGGGCGGCGCCATTACCATCCCGGCCTTTCTCTGGTGCATGCTGATCGGAATCGCCATCCGCAATCTGATGCCCTTTGCCGGCCTGCGTTTTGACGATCGGGCAGCGGATCTGATCGCCAATGTCTGTCTCTCCCTGTTCCTGGTCATGACGATGATGACGCTGAACCTGGTGGAGGTCGCACTGTCGGCGGGGCCCTTCCTGCTCATCATCCTGGTTCAGGTCGTGGCGATTTTCCTGTATGTCGTGTTTGTCTGCTTCCGCTTCATGGGCCGCGACTACGAAGCCGCAGTCACATCGGCGGCCTTCATCGGCTTCAACATGGGATCGACGGCCACCGCGATGGCAAACATGCAGGCCATCACGGCCAGGCATGGCCCCGCGCCAACAAGCTATCTGATCGCACCGCTTGCGGGCGCATTCTTCGTGGACATCATGAATGCCTTCGTTCTGACCGGCCTGCTGGCCTTGCCGTTCATTGGAGGCTGACCATGCGCGCTTTGTTTGCAAGTCTGATTCTTGTATTGCTGGCCGCATGCAGCGGCGGCCCCGACGTCCAGACGCTGCGCACAGACGTCAACACCCGCCTTGAACAGGCATTGCCGGCGGGGGTCGTCGAACTGGCGGAATTCAACCGGCGCGGATCCCAGAACGACACCCGGGCCCCATCCGGTGAAACACGGCGGATCGTGTATTTCGACCTCGAGCTGCGGCTGCTGCGCGATCTGGATTTCGGCGCATGGAATGCGCCGGGGGTTTCCGGTCTGGTGTCGGCCCTTGGCGCCGGCCCCAAGGGCATCGAAGGCATTACGTCCGGTGGAAACAAGGCAGGCGACATCATCCGGGCGCATGGCACGGCCCTGTACAGGCTCGAAGACGGCGCCTGGACCCTCGCCACGCCGGCTGGCTACCAGCCGCCTGTCGCACCGGGGGTGGCAACCGGCTACACCGCGCGTACCAACGCTATGCTGGCTGCACTGCGGCGTGTGGTGGAGTCTTTTCCCCGCGACACTTCGCCAGAACAGCACGCCGCCATCGAGGAAGAGCTCGCCGCGGCCCAGGCCAGCATCAGGGCTCGGCTGGCACGCGTGTCAGATGGCTACGCCATCGCTGCCGGTGCGGAACATGGGCAATACCTGCGGGTGGCCAGGGCGCTGTTCAGCGGCAGCGGTTCGCGCGCAGTGCCATTGATCACGCGTGGCGGTGAAGAAAACCTGCGGCTGCTGCGTTCGGGCAAGGTGCCTATTGCTCTCGCGCAGGGCGATGCAGCGCTTGATGCCTATCAGGGCACAGGAGTGTTCAGAGACCAGGGCCCACAGGTGGCATTGCGCGGTATTGCCAGCCTGTATCCGGAACCCATGCATGTGCTGGTGCGCGCAGACAGCAAACTGGCCAAAATTGCGGATCTTCGCGGCAAGCGTGTGGCCATAGGGGAGATCGGTTCGGCATCACGCACCACCGCCCTGCGCGTGCTGGCTGCCCACGGGCTCGGCCCCCAGGATATCGTAGCCGAGGAGCTGAGCATCAGCGGTGCGCTGCAAGCCTTGCAGAAAGGCGAGGCGGAAGCAGTATTTCAGGTGATCGGCACACCGGCCGACAGTGTGCGTGAATCACAGGTAGACATGCCGTTGCGTCTCCTGCCCCTGGCTCCCAAAGCCATCACGGCGCTGGCCGGCGCTCGCCAAGGCTATTTCCCTTATACCATTGCCAACGGCACCTACCCCGGCCAGGACAGCGATGTGCAGACCATCGCGACCGCCGCGCTGCTGCTGACCGATACCGCATTCTCCGACGCGGAGATCACATCGCTGACGCGATCCGTTTTTGCCAAGGGCCGCGACTATTCGGCGCTGGGCAGTTCGCAAGGCGCCCAGATCTCGCTGGCAACCAGCCGCGTAGGCATGTCGGTGCCCATGCATCAAGCCGCCGCCAAGGCGCTGGATGACATGGCGGTATCTGAAGAAGAAGCAGGCCCAGGCAAAGACAACGAGGGCGTCAGACAGGCTGCAGCAGGCCCAACACGGCAACCAGCCCCAGAACTAAAACGGCAACGGCAATCTCAACCCACGTGCCGCGCCGTATCGCTGCAATTGCCATCTCAGGATCTTGCGCCAGCCTCGGCACCCAGACATAACGGTTGACAACGGCAAGCAAAACCATGCACATGGCCAGCATGATCTTGATGCCAAGCAACATCTGATAAGTCACTGACCATCTAACCGGCCAGGCTCCGACGACAAGCAGGGTATTGGCTGCCCCCGTGATCAGTACACCCGCGACTGCGACGTGGCCCAGGCGGGAGAACCGGCGTAGCGAATGCACCGCGACATCCCGTTCGCCTGCTGTGCCCAGCTGGCGCAGCAGGCCGGGTACAGCAGGCAATGCCCCCACCCAGGCGCCCGCGCATAATACATGCAGCGCCTGCAAACCATGATGAAAGATTCCCAGCCAACCCTCATGCATGGCGGCATGACCGGTGAGCGCGGTAAGCGCCAGCCCCAGCCCGGCCAGGAATGCCACTGGCCCCAGGCGGAACCGGACACACACCAGCACGGCCAATAGCGCCAGCACGACAGCACGCAGCCCCCATGCCTGCCCGAAGCCTGTCTTCCAGAACACGATCCACGTCAGCGAGGCATCACCCAAAGAGGACCAGCCATTCCCGACAGCGGCAGCCTGCAATGGCAGCAACGCCAGCAAGGCCAGAAATGCAATGAGGGCAGCTGCCCTGCCAGCGCACCGCAGGCAGGGAGCGCAAACAGCACGAGCGGCGGCAGGCCCCGCCACGGCGCCCAGGCCGCAGCCGCCAAACAGCAGCATCAGGCATGCGTCGCCGGTAAAGCGGCACGCAGCCGTGACCGCAAGCAGCAAGGTCACGGTGTCACAGTGAAGGTATAGGTTCCCTTGGACTTATGCCCGTCTTTGGCCAGCACATGCCAGTTGACGGTATAGACGCCCGGCGCGAGCGGCTCCGACAGCGGCACCACAAGCGATCTGTCATCGCCGGAGATCGTCCGTGCCTCTTCCAGGGAGACCTTGGTGTGATCCTCTTTGATGACTTCGATGCCTGACAGGGCCGGCTCCAGGCCTTCGGTAAAGTGCAGGGTAAGCGCGGCGGGCGAAGCGGCAGCAGTGTTCTGCGCAGGCTCTGCGGACTTGAGATGCGCATGGGCAAAAGCCAGTGTCCCATACCCCATGCCGAGCGCTAGAATCATGCAGGCGCGAACTATTTGCTTCATGGTCGAATTCCGTCCATCACAAGAGGGCTGCCAGCGCCCCGATGGCGATACTGTACCCCTTCGCGTGGCCCCGAAGCAACGGCACACGGCACGGCCCACGCACCGTCAGGACAGCCCTGCCTTGTCCAGGCCCAGCAGGACATCCATGGAGCCCGGTACGGCGCGAAATGCAACAGACAGCCTGTTCCAGCCATTGATGGCAACGATCTGGAAAGTAAGATCGGCCAGCTCCTGCTGGGAGGATTCCTTGCGGACGGATTCGTATATCGCATCGGGCACGCCGTGTGGAGCGAGGCTGGTAATCGCTTCGGTCCATTCGAGCGCGGCGCGCTCGCGCGGGGTGAAAAAAGGATATCGGCAAAGCCCAACGGTAGCCCACCCTCAATCTGCAGCAAAAAACGCCGCCAGCCCGCGCCACAGGCTCAACATAATCAAATCGTATATCTAAATATCGTTATATTCCTTCCATAAAATACCTCTGCATCATTAGACTTATTGGAAATATAAATTTTCCTTCCCGCTTTTATTTAGGTCTAACGCATGAGCCGCCTCACCATCCATACGCCCGAATCCGCACCCGCCGATGCTCAAGATCGCGTCGCTGGCGCCCTGAAAGCAAACGGTTTTCTTCCCAACCTGATCGGCGTCCTGGCCAATGCCCCGGCAGCCCTCGAAACCTACCAGGTCGTGGGCGCCATCAATGGCCGCACCAGCCTGAGCCCGGCCGAGCGCGAGGTAGTCCAGATCACGGCGGCAACGCTCAACGACTGCGGATTCTGCGTCGCCGGCCATACCAAGCTAGCCCTGAAGAAGCTGCAGATGCCAGAGGACGTTGTCGACGCGCTGCGCTCCACGGAAGCATTGAGCGACCCAAAGCTGGACGCCTTGGCTCGCTTCACTGTCGCTGTCATCGAGAAAAAGGGCCAGGTGTCGGATGATGAGCTGGCCTCCTTCCACTCAGCCGGCTATACGGACCAGCAGGCGCTGGAGGTGGTACTTGGCGTCAGCCTCGCCACGCTCTGCAATTATGCCAATGGCCTCGCGCAGACCCCCATCAATCCCGAACTGCAACCGTTCGCGAACAACGACCTGAAAGCCTACGCCTGAGTACCCTGGCGCGCGCAGCCGGCCGGCCCCGCCAGCAAGCGGGCCCGCGTCGGCCGGCGTGGCCGAGGCAAGGAAATACCGCAATGAACACAACTGATTCACGTACCGCCCTGCTGGAGTCGGTCGCAGCACTGGTCAAATCTGACCTCGCCCCGCTTGCCAGCGCCATTGACCGCGAAGGCCTCTACCCCGCCGGTTTCCTGCGCAAGCTGGGCGCGCTTGGCGGCCTTGGGGCTGCAATTCCCGTCGAACATGGCGGAGCGGGCCTGGATCTGGGTACCCAGAATGAGATCACCACGCTCGTAGCCCGGGAGTGCGGATCCACCGCCTTCCTGGTGTGGTGCCAGACGGCATGCGCCGGCTACCTGCTGAAATCACCCAATGAAACCGTTCGCCAGCGCTACCTGGCTGCCATCGCTCGCGGGGAGCTGTTTTCAGGCACGGGCATGTCCAATGCCGTCAAACATCTTTCCGGCATCGAGCGCCTGCATCTGAAGGCCCGGCGCGAAGGCGAGGACTATGTGGTCAGCGGGTCGCTGCCCTGGGTTTCCAATGTGGGCGAAGATCATTTGATTATCGTCGTCGCCGCCCTCGAAAATGAACCGGATGGCTATGTCATGTTCGCCGTACGAGGCGATGCACAGGGCGTTTCCCTGCACGACTGCCCCGATTTCTCGGGCATGGAAGGTACCGGCACATTCAACATTCGCCTGGCCCATGCGCGCATCCCTGCTGCCGACGTTCTGGCCCACCCTGCGCAGTTTGATGCTTATTTCGCCAGCATCAAGCCTGGCTTCGTACTGGCACAGACAGGCATGGGCTTCGGCATCATAGAAGCATCGCTCAAGACCATACGCGAAAGCAATATCGTTACCGCCCACGTCAACCAGTATCTGGACGACCAGGGCGAAGACCTGGCGGAAGACTATGCCCGACTGCAGGAAAGCGCTAAAACGCTGGCAGCCCAGGCGCAAGCAGGGCAAGCCGATATGCTGGAGGTTCTCAAGCTGCGGGCCGCCACTTCCGAGCTTACGCTGCGGGCCACCAATTCAGCTGTCCTGCATGCGGGAGCCAAAGGATACCTGATGCGCCACCCGGCACAGCGCCGTCTGCGCGAAGCTGTCTTTGTCGCAATCGTCACACCCGCCCTGAAGCACCTGCGCAAGGAAATCAGCGCGCTGCAACATGCACGCATACCGGCCGAGCAAGCCGAGGCCGCGTAATCATGCAATGGATGTGCGGCCCCTGTGGCCTGATCTACGACGAAGCGGCGGGCCTGCCCGAAGATGGAATCGCACCCGGGACCCGCTTCGAGGACATACCGGACGACTGGGTCTGCCCCGACTGCGGCGTGACCAAAGCTGATTTCTATCTCATACCTGAATAAGGCCGCCCCATGACCAGCGCCATATCTTCCGGTCATGTTGTACTGGAAGCCCGCCATATCCGCCTGAGCTACCCGCGCCCAGGCCAGCAGCCCAATACCGTGCTGCGCGAATTTTCCATGTCTCTCGAGGCAGGCGAGGTTGTGGCGATACTGGGCCCCAGCGGCGTAGGAAAATCATCGCTGCTGCGCGTACTGGCCGGGCTGCAGACGCCGGAGCAAGGCAAGGTGCGGGTCAAGGGTGAACCACTGCATGGTCCTCATCCGCGCTCGAGCTTTGTATTCCAGGATCCCAGCCTGCTTCCATGGCTGACGCTGGAAGAGAACGTGGGCTTTGGCCTGGACTTCAAGCATCAGCCTGTCATCAGCAAGGCAGAGAAGCAATCTCGCGTGCGCGATGCCATTGCCGAGGTGGGCCTGCAAGGAGCAAGCGACCGGTATCCGTCCGAGCTTTCCGGCGGTATGGCGCAGCGTACCGCGCTGGCGCGCAGCCTCGCACGCCAGCCTGAGATCCTGCTGCTCGACGAGCCGTTCAGTGCGCTGGATGAGATCACGCGCGGCGAAATGCAGCAACTGCTGCAGCAGATCACGGACCGCCACGGCACTGCTGCCGTGCTGGTTACCCATGACATCGACGAGGCAATGATTCTGGCCGACCGCATCGTGCTGATTGGCGACTATCCTGGCCGCGTCATCGGGCAGTGGAGAATCACCCTGCCGCATGCGCGAGATCCTCTGGCTCCCGAACTGACCCACATCCGGGTCGAGATCATGCAGCTGTTGCGCGAAGCACGGCGGGCCGTTCCACGCCATTCCGACAGCCAGGCTGCAGAGGAAGCCGCGGCAGCCTGACCGCCGCGCTGTTTGCCAGCCATCATTCATGTAGTGCCCGAAGGAAATATCATGACCAAGATTACGAACTATGGCCCAACCTCCGAAGCCCGGCGCCAGTTCATCAAACTTTCCACTCTGTTCACAGCTATGGGCGCCCTGCCGCTGCTGCAGATGCAGCGCGCCGCTCGCGCCGCCGAGCCCGATGCGCCGCTGCGCATAGGCTATCTGCCCATTACCGACGCCACGCCGTTGCTGGTTGCACATCACAACAAGCTGTTCCAGCAACAGGGATTGCAGGTGGAAAAGCCAAGGCTGTTCCGCAGCTGGGCCCAACTGGTGGAAGCCTTTCTTGCCGGTCAGGTAAACGCCGTGCATTTGCTCTCGCCAATGACAGTCTGGGCACGCTATGGCAGCAAATCCAGCGCCAAGGTGGTGGCATGGAACCACATGTCCGGCTCGGCGCTAACCGTGCAGCACAACATCAACAGCATCAGCGACCTGGGCGGCACGACGGTTGCGATCCCCTTCTGGTATTCCCTGCACAATATTGTCCTGCAGCACCTGCTGCGTGACCAGGGGCTGGAACCGATCAGCGACGGCGATCCCGGACCCAAACAGGTGAAGCTGGTCGTCATGGCGCCGTCAGACATGGTGCCTGCGCTCGCCAACAAGCATGTGTCGGGATATATCGTTGCCGAACCGTTCAACGCCAATGCCGAAGTGATGAAGATAGGAAAGATCCTGCGCTTCACCGGGGATGTCTGGAAAGACCATGCCTGTTGCGTTGTTCTGATGCATGAGCAGGATCTGAACGAGCGTCCCGGCTGGTCGCAGAAAGTGGTCAACGGTATTGTGCAGGCCCAGGCCTGGATACTGGACAACCGTCAGGAAACAGCGCACATCCTGTCACGCGAGAACCCGAACAGGTATACGCCCCATACTTATGAAGCGCTGGCCAATGTACTCGAACCCGAACGCATGAACATCCAGCAATACGAAGCCTCTGGAGCCATCGTCAATGCGGAATGGAAGGAAAAGCGCATCGACTTCCAGCCTTACCCTTTCCCGAGCTATACGGAAGAACTGATCCGCAAGCTCAAGACCACACTGGTGTCGGGACAGAACGATTTCCTCAAGACGCTGGATCCCGCTTTTGTAGCCAGAGATCTTGTGGACGACCGTTACGTCAAGAAAGCCATCCTGGACCAGGGCGGCATGGCCACCTTCGGCCTGCCCGATGTCTTTGACCGCCAGGAAACCATTACTGCCTGATCATGCAATCGACCATCGCCGAACAAGCCATCGCCAGCAAGCCACGAAGCGTCCGCATATTGAAGCCGGGTGCCGGCTTCCGGCAGTTTTGCCATGGCGTGGCCGGGCTGCTGGTGCTGGTCGTCCTGTGGGATCTGGGCACGCGCCTGCTGCAATCCAGCATCCCCCTGGCCAGTATGCTCGGGCCGCGCGAAACCTTCGCCAGCCTGTATGAGCTCATCATTACCAATCAGCTCACCACGCACACGATCGTCAGCCTGAAACGGGTGCTGGTCGGGCTTGCCCTGGCGCTGGTGATCGGCGTGCCGTTCGGGCTTGCCATCGGCAGCTCGCGTGTCCTGGAAAGCAGCACCGGCGGCGCCTTCCAGTTCCTGCGCATGATTTCCCCTCTGTCCTGGATGCCCATCGCCGTCATGGTGTTCGGCATCGGCGATGCACCCATTTATTTCCTGCTGACCTTTGCGGCCGTCTGGCCCATCATGCTCAATACAGCCGCAGGCGTACGCAGCCTGGACCCCAAGTGGCTGATGCTTGCAAAAAGCCTGAGCGCCACGCCCGCCGAGGTACTGCTGCGGATCGTGGTGCCCGGCATTCTGGGGCATGTGCTGACAGGAGTACGGTTGGCCATAGGCATTATCTGGATTGTGCTCGTGCCTTGCGAGATGCTGGGTGTCAGCTCAGGCCTGGGTTATTTCATTCTCGACACGCGTGACCGGCTGGCATACTCAGAGCTGATGGCGGTAATTGTGCTGATCGGGGCGCTCGGCTTCATTCTCGACGGCATCGCGCAAAAACTTTACCGTCATTGGTCCCGGTCGCCGGCGCGACGCTGAATCATCGGGGCGGCCCTTATGGCCGCCCGCTTCAGGCAATGTCGTCGTTCACTTCGATGGTGACGTGAGAAATGCCAAACTTCTCAGCCAGGCGCGCTTTCACTGCATAAACGAGCTCGCGGCTGTTCACGCCCTGCACTGGAACAACATGCAGTGTCAGCATATGCTGCTCGGCCGTGATCGACCATGCATGGATATGATGGGCATTGCGCACGCCCGGAACATTGTTTTCCAGATCCGCCTTGATCTGCGCAATGGAGAGCCCATCAGGCACCCCCTCCAGCAGGATGCGCCCGGAATCCCGCACCACGCGCCAGGCGCTGCGCAGGATGATTAGCGCCACGAAAACGGACAGCAGAGGATCTATGGGTGTCCATCCCGTGAGCATGATGATTGTTGCGGCCACGATCGCAGCCCCTGACCCCAGCAGGTCGCCCAGGACATGCAGCAGTGCGCTGCGCATGTTGAGGTTCTCGCGGCTGCCGCCGTTCAAAATGAAAAATGCCGCAATGTTGGCCGCAAGGCCTCCGATTGCGACAGCGAGCATGGTGCCGCCCAAAACAGGAACAGGATCGGCAAACCGCCTGGCGGCTTCGATGATGATCCACGCGGCAATGGCGAACAAGGCCAGGCCATTGATGAAGGCGGCGAGAATTTCATAGCGGCGATAGCCATATGAAAACTCATCCGTCGCCGCCCGGCGCCCGATGCGCAGCGCCCACCAGCTGAACCCCAGCGCCGCCGCATCGCTGATCATATGTCCCGCGTCGGCCAGCAGCGCAAGCGACCCGGACACGATGCCGCCCACCAGTTCGACGAGAAAAAACAGCGCTATGACAAGAAACGCCCCCATGATGCGCCGCTCGTCTCCCCCGCTTCCCTCCCGGGCATGCCCGCCTTCTTCATGCAGATGCTGGCTCAGGCTTTGGTAAGCGCGCCTTGCCGCATGGTGAGGCGCGCCGGGGCTTTTGTGGTTGTGGTCATGCATCGCCGCCACCTCGCGCTCCACCGCCCAGCAGATCGCCTTCGTCCAAAAGGTCATAAACGATCTGTACGTTGGCTTCAAGGCCTCGCCGTATCGCCGCAGGGATATTCTTGCGCGTCTTGCGACACAGGCCGGGCTGTTCCTGGATTTCAATGCGCAGGCCGCGCACGGTGCTGACCTCGTTCGGGCCTGGGGCAACCTCCACAACGATGCCCAGTTGTTTGCGCATGAGGTCCTGCATGCGGCGCAGGTCGGCAAGGCTGGCGAGCCTTTCCAACCTTTCGAGCAGACGCTTCTCCTCCTCGCGCGTCAAGAGCAGCACCCGCGCATCGCTGGCGGGATCGGACAGCAGCTTTTCGCGTTCACAGATACAGGAACCGGGCGGGCATTCCGTGCGTAGTGGTGGCATGGCGTCGAGAGGAAGAATCTATATCACTGTTGAAAGTAGTATTCTACGGCGACGACAGCCAACCCGCCTCATGCGGCTGGCCATGCGCCGCGCAGGATGATATACATCCAGCTGGCCCATTCTGCGTAAACTCCGACGCGATGCCTGCCGAATATATATAGAGAGAGGGAGACACATGATTCGTCCCATGCGGAATAGCCGCATGCCAGACTCTTTTATCACTGCCCCCTGGCGGCACGTTCCGGGGGCCTGGGCATGAAGAGCCTGAGCATACCCGCCCTGGAAATATTCGTTGCGGCTGTCGAAGAAAAAAGCCTGTCGCGTGCGGCGGAGCGCGAAAACCTGGTCACCTCGGCCGCAAGCAAGCGCATCGCCGAGCTTGAGCGGCATCTGGATCGCACCCTGCTGCTGCGCCACGGGCGCGGCGTGGAGCCGACCCCCGCCGGCACACTGCTCTATCAAAGAGCGAAAACCATACTGCGCAGCGTCCATCTGGCAGAAAAGGCAGTAAACAGCTTTTCAACGGATGGCATGGCCAAGATACGGCTGGCGGCCAACCCATCCACGCTGCTGCAGTTTTTGCCCGGCAAAATGGCACGCTTTCTTGGCGGGCGCAAAGATATCAGCGTTGACCTGATCGAGGCCCATAGCTACGACATTCCCCGCATGGTAGCCGAAGGCACTGTCGACATGGGGATCTACCACGGCAAGCATCCGGCAACCGGCGTAACGTCATTCTCTTTCGCAACGGATCGCGTGGGCCTGGTTGTGCCTGTCGGCCATGACCTGGCCGATCGCGGCGAACTGTATCTGGAAGACGCGCTCGATTACGATCTCCTGGGCTATTTTCCCTTGCATTCCCTGGACAAGTTCCTGGCCTATGTAGGCCAGACGGTCAGCCGTCCGCCCACCGTCAAGCTGCAAGTCTCCAACTTCGAGACGCGATGCAATATGATCCGCGAGGGCCTGGGCATAGGCCTGGTTCCCGAGCAGATTGCAAAGAATTACCTGAACAGCATGGGCCTGGTGCTGCTGCGCATCAAGGACGACTGGGCCGAACGCCACTTCCACATCTGTGTTCACAACCCGGCCGACAGCAGCCGCCCCGTTCGCGAGCTGCTTCACTTCCTCTGCCCGGCGGCGCCGGCGCCGGGAGCGGGCGCGCGGAAATAATCGCTCACTCATCCTTGCTGTCTCCTTCCTTTCTTGTGATTGCCGGCGCACGTGCCACATTGGCATGGCGCCGTGACATTCATGGTCCCGACGCTCGGGCCCGGCGGGCTTTCCTGGTTGGAAAGCAAACGTTCTCCAATTCTCCCTTTTAAAGAAAGCTCACTTTCCTATTTTTCAACGCTTGCTGCAACCTCAGCCAGTACAGTGATTCCATGCATGGAGGAAACGCAAGCATGGACACCAATGAGGTCACCACGGAAACATTGCTCGGCCAGTTCGCCAGCTATGCGGCCCGTCAGAGCGGGGAGGTGCTGTCTGCCGAAGTAAGGCATTACGCCAAGAGAGCGGTCCTGGATTGGTTCTCGGCGCTGTACCCAGGCACACGTGTCGCACCGGGAACCCTGCTGGCAAAAGCCCATGAAAGCGAGCTGGGATATGGGCGATCCAGCTTGCCAGGAATGGGTACAACGGCTTTCGCCCCGACGGCGGCGTGGATAAACGGATCCGCTTCGCACACGGTCGAGTTTGACGATATCTTCCGGGACGGCGTGTATCACCCAGGATGTCCCGTGATTGCAGCCGCCCTGGCGACGGGAGAAGACATTGCCGCGTCCGGGAACAGCTTCCTGAACGCTGTAGTGACTGGCTATGAAATTTCCACCCGCATCGCGGCTGCGGTACAACCCGAGCATTATCGCTACTTCCATACCACCGGAACGGTAGGCAGCCTGGGTTCAGCAGCAGCTGCTGCTGTGCTGCTTGCACCGGGCAATGCGAAGGCTGTGCTGCATGCCATGGCCACGGCAACAACGTTCGCATCTGGGCTGCAGCAGGCATTTCGCTCTGATGCAATGACCAAAGCCTTGCATGCGGGACATGCCGCCGCCATCGGCGTAAGGGCGGCGCAGGCAGCAGCCAGCGGCGTCACGGGGGTGCCTGACATCCTGGAGGGCCAGGTTGGCTTCGGCGCCGCCATGGCGCAGTCTCCCGACTGGTCTGGCGTTACGGACGGATTGGGCGAACGGTACAACATCACCAGTATCACTCAAAAGAACCACGGGTGCTGCGGCCATACCTTCGCTGCGATAGACGCGGCGCTGGCTCTGCGGCAGGCGCATGATATCCGTGCCGAAGACATCGCCTCAGTCGCGGTGCATACCTACCGGACCGCATTGGACGTAACCGGCAATCACACACCATCAACCGCCTTTGAGGCGAAATTCAGCCTGCCCTACGTCGTCGCGCATGCGCTTGTGCATGGATCCGTTCGGCTCAATGCATTCCAGCCCGAACGCCTCGCAGATCTCGATGTGCGGTCCCTCATGTCGCGACTGACGCTGCAGGAAGATACCGCGCTCACCGCCGCCTTTCCTCGCCAACGCGCGGCATGGGTGCAAATCCGCCTGCGCAATGGCACCACGTTTCGGCAAGACGCCCCCTATCGCAAAGGCGACCCTGAAGCGCCGCTTTCCGATGAGGACATCAACCATAAGTTCACTGAGCTGGCAGGGCCGGTGCTGGGAACACTGGCCGCTGAACGCCTGCGCAAGCAGATCTGGGCGCTCGACACGCTATCGCTGCGGGATCTGCAACTGTCCACGCCCTGCCCGTCCCTCATAAGCGCCTGAAATACATCACCAACGCATCATGGAAGCACGACTCTTGGAAGCCAGCCCCGCGAACCTCTCCGATCCCACCGATAATCAAGCCCAGGGCGATTTCGCCAGAGCCTTGCTGCAGCCATGCAGCGTGGCCCTCGTAGGCGTATCTGGCGACGCGAAGAAGAATACGGCCCGGCCGCTGCTGTTCATGCGCAAGCATGGATATGGCGGCAAGATTTACCCAGTGAACCCGAGCCGCAAAGAGGTTCTTGGAGAGCGTGCCTACCCATCGCTGGACGCGCTACCGGAGCCAGTAGACCATGTTTTCATCATGGTGCCCGGCGCCCAGGTGGCTGGACTTCTTGAACAGTGTGCCGCCGCTGGCGCGAAAGTCGTGACGATCTATTCCGACGGCTTTGGCGAAACAGGCGAAGAAGGAATGCGGCGACAGGCGGCGCTGCTTGAGCAGGCCCGGGCACTGGGGCTGCGCCTGCTGGGCCCCAACAGCATTGGGTTGGCCGATATTCCAGGCGGCGGCATCATCTCTGTTAATGCGGCTTTCACTGCCGAGGATCTGGTTCCGGGCCACACAAGCATGGTGTCCCAGAGCGGTTCGATGATGGGCTCGCTGCTTTCCCGGGCCGCAGCACGTGGCTTCGGATTCGCCAAATCAGTTTCAGTCGGCAATGAATGCGACATTTCCGTGGGAGAGGTGCTGGACGCACTGGTGGACGACAACCAGACCCGATCCATCGTTCTCTTCCTGGAAACAATACGCAATGCGCCCGTGCTCGCCGCTGCGCTGCGTCGCGCCCACGCTGTCGGCAAGCCAGTGATCGTCTATAAACTCGGACGATCTGAACAAGGCAACGCGCTGTCCCAGTCTCACACGGGCGCTATCGCCGGCAATGACGCCGCAGTTGATGCATTCTTCCGGGAACACGGCGCGATTCGCGTGCATGTGCTGGAAACGCTGTTTGAGATTCTTCCGCTGGCGGAGCGCTACGGACGCGCATTCACCCCTGTGCACGGCCGCAATCCTCGCCTTGCGATCATCACCACCACTGGAGGCGGCGCTGCCACTGTCGTTGATGCCATGGGTTTGCTGGGGCTGGATGCCATTGCGCCGCCTCCCGAGTTCATCGCTCATATGTCAGGGCGCGGCCTGACCCTGCGCTCTGCGCCTGTGATTGACCTGACGCTCGCCGCCACCAGTGCGCAGTACAAAGACCTGCTGGAGCAGCTGCTGCAGGCTCCTTGGTGCGATGCGGTACTGAGCGTCGCAGGTTCTTCCGCACAGTTCCATCCCGATCTGGCAGTCAGGCCGCTGATCGAATCTGCCCGCCCCGCTGAAAAGCCGCTTGCGGCCTTTCTGGCGCCCGAAGCCCCCACTTCGCTCAAGCTGCTGCATGATGCGGGCATCGCGGCATTTCGCACGCCGGAATCCTGCGCTGACGCACTGGCCGCTTTCCTGAAGCGTGATCTGCCTTCCGGACAGAACGCTGGGGACGAGAATCTTGCCTGGCCAGATGATCTGCCCGTTCATGGCTTACTCAATGAACATGAAGCAGGCAAAGTACTTGATGCCCTGGGCGTTGCACGCGCAGCCTCGCAGCTGCTATCGGCGCAGGATCTTCAGCATCAGCTGGGCTATCCGCTCGTCGTCAAAGTGTGTTCGCGCGACATTCCTCACAAAACAGAAGCAGGCGGTGTTCGCGTTGGCATTCACAACAGACAGGAACTTGAACAGCAGACTGCCGACATGCTGCGTGATGTGGCTGAACATTGCCCGGATGCCCGTGTGGAAGGCGTGCTGGTTCAGTCCATGGAACAAAAACTGATAGAACTCATCCTCGGCTATCGCAATGACCCCTTGGTCGGGCCAACAGTGGTCCTGGGTGCTGGCGGCATCACGGCAGAGCTGAACCGCGATTTTGCCATCCGTATGGCGCCCGTCGATCTGGAAACAGCCCGCGCCATGATCAGACAGGTGCGCCTGACGCGGCTCATAGAAGGTTTCCGTGGCCTGCCCCGCGGCGATGTGGAAGCGCTGGCGCGCACAATCAGCGATTTTTCGCGCCTCGCGCATGTTCACGGCGCACAGGTCGAAGAGGCCGAAATCAACCCGCTTTTCGTACGCCAGGATGGCGTCGTGGCCGTGGATGCCCTTATCCGGCTGGCATGACGCTTCCAGCCATGCAGATGATTATTTATCAGGATCAAGACAAATGTTGAACTTTTCGCTATCACCAGAACAGATTGATTTCCAGACCTCCGTGCGCCGCTTTGCTGAGCACCATCTCAAAGCCGGTGCGGTAGAGCGTGCGCATTCACGCGACTACCCGTGGGATGTCGCCAAAGCCATGGCGGCACAGGGCTTGCTGGGTCTGACTATTGCCGAGGAGGACGGCGGTGCGGGTGGATCGCTGATGGACGCCGTCATCGCTATCGAAACCATTGCGTTGGTCTGCCCGCGCAGCGCGGATGTGATCCAGGCCGGGAATTTCGGTGCGATAAGGGTGCTCGCCGAGTACGGCACGCCATTCCAGAAAGAAAAATATCTGAGCCGCCTTATCGACGGAACCGCGCTGATATCGGTCGGAATGACCGAGCCTGACGCCGGTTCGGCGGTGACGGAACTGAAGACATCCGCCACACGCGACGGGGCCGGCTGGCGTATCAATGGGTCCAAGATCTTCACTACGCATGGCCCGCATGCAGATTTCATTCTCGCCTACGTCCGTTTTGGACCCGGCACGCAAGGCATAGGCTCGGTATTGATCGAAACCGGCGCGGACGGCGTGAATATGGGCAAGCGTTCATCATTCATGTCGGACGAGGAATGGGTGGAGATCCATTTCGACAATGTATACATACCCGACGAGCAGCTGGTATTGGGCGAAGGCGGCTTCAAGAAACAGATTGCCGGCTTCAACGTGGAGCGCATAGGCAATACAGCGCGTTCGCTGGCGCTGGGCCGCTATGCCTATGAAGAAGCCCGCAACTGGGCGCTTCAGCGCAAACAGTTCGGACGCCTGTTGTGTGAATTCCAGGGCCTGCAATGGAAGTTCGCCGACATGAAGATCAAGCTTGATGCGGCGCACCTGCTGCTGTATCGCGCTGCCTGCAATGCAGATACCGGCTTCCCGTCAGCTGCGGAAACAGCCATCGCCAAGGCGTACTGCAACCAGACCGGCTTTGACGTCGCAAACGAGGCCCTGCAGGTCATGGGTGGCATGGGCTATAGCCGCGAATCCCTGGTGGAGTACTGCGTTCGCCGCTGCCGCGGCTGGATGATTGCCGGGGGCTCGATAGAAATACTGAAGAATCGCATTGCTGAAAGCGTGTTCGAGCGCGGTTTTTCGCAACGCCCGCCACGGACAGCATAACGACGGGAACCCGCACGCCTTCGCGCGTGCAAGCTGCTTTTATTCATAAACATACTGGAGACTATCAATGAAAGACTTTGCTCCCTGCCGCATGACACGGCGCGTGTTCGGCAGACTGGCGCTCAACTCGGCATTGGCCCTGACGCTTGGCGGCGCAGGCATGCTGCATAGCGCGGCGTCGCAGGCCGCCGGCTACCCTGATCGGCCTGTGCGCGTGATCGTTGCCTTCTCTGCGGGCGGAACGACTGATATCCTGGCCCGTGTCGTCGCAGACCATCTGAGCAAGGAGTATGGCCAGTCTTTCGTGGTCGAAAACAAGCCTGGCGCGGGCGGCAATATCGGCACCGGATACGTGGTGAACAGCAAGCCTGACGGTTATACGCTGATTGTCGATTCGGTTGGCCCTATCGCAATCAACCCAACCCTCAATGAGCTCAGCTACGATCCCATCACCGACCTGATCCCTATAGCCCAGATAGCTGATGTGCCCAACGTACTGGTAGCCTACCCGGGGGTCAATGTAAGCAATATCCATGATCTCGTCTCGCAGATCAAGGAGCATCCTGGCGCATTCAACTACAGTTCGACAGGCGTAGGCACTGCTTCGCACCTTTCGGGCTATCTGATGGGAAAGAATCAGCATCTTGAGATGACACATGTACCCTACAAGGGTGCCGACGCGCTGAAAGACTTGCTGGCTGGGCGCGTTCAGATCATGTTCGCCACCATACCTTCAGTGCATGCTTTGATCGAGGCAGGCAAGCTGAAACCGTTGGCTGTCACCAGTGAAAAACGTTCACGCTCGCTGCCGGATATCCCCACCATGCAGGAGGCCGGGTTCACCAACTTCCGTACCGGCGCATGGTTCGGCCTGTTTGCTCCAGCAGGCACACCGACTGAGATCGTGAACAAGCTCAATGCGAGCGTCAATCGCATTATCGAGCTGCCCGACGTGGCGAAACAGATGGTGCAGCAGGGCGCCGACCCGACGATCACCACGCCCGCCCAGTTCAGCAAGCTGGTGAAAGACGAACACGATCACTGGAAGACTGTGCTGATCGAAGCAGGTGCGGTGAAGGGCCCCGACGCAAAGGGCTGACAGGAGGCCAAAGCAAAGCGAGGACAATTGAGCATTACGCTCCCTGCCCAGGTTGCTGCGAAGGTATTGCTCGCAAACGATATGGTTTCTCGTAACGAACACGTTACACGCGGACGCCGAATTTACGTTACTCTGTGAGCACCATTTTTTGAGGAGTAATACCCATGGCCCAAGCTTCGGCCCGTCATATCCTTGTCGACAGCGAAGAAAAGTGCAAGGCGCTGAAAGCGGAAATCGAAAACGGTGCGGACTTCGCACAGATCGCACGTGACAACTCGTCCTGCCCATCCAGCCGCGACGGCGGCAACCTTGGCACATTCGGCCGCGGCCAGATGGTGCGCGAGTTCGACGAGGTGGTGTTCAGCGCCCCGGTCGGCGTCGTGCAAGGTCCGGTGAAGACGCAGTTCGGCTACCATCTGGTTGAAGTCACCGACCGCCAGGACTGATCACACCCTGCGCCAGCCGTGGCTCTGAGCCTGGCCGGTGCGGCACGCCCCATCAAACCGTCGCCAACCCCCGCCGCCAGTTTCGCGGGGCGTGCCTATCCCAGAAACATCATGAAGACCATTACCTATTATTTTTCGCCGCAATCCCCCTGGACCTACCTCGGCCATGACCGGCTGATGGAAATTGCGAAACAACAGGGTGCATCGATTGTGGTTCGGCCCTGTGCCTTGAACAAGGCAATCTTCCCGGTCTCTGGCGGGCTGTCGCTCAAGCAGCGCCCCGTGCAGCGGGTGATATACCGCTCAGTGGAACTCAAGCGCTGGTCAGAATATCTGCAGATCCCTCTTATCCTCAACCCGCGCTATTTTCCCACTGACGAATCCATCGCCTCGCTGATGATCATTGCTGCGGAACAGCGCCACGGTGCTGATGCCGCGCTGCAGCTCACCGGCGCGGTACTGCGCGGCGTCTGGGCGCAGGAACGTGACATTGCTGATGAGGCAACCCTGATCGCCATAGGCAACGAATGCGGGCTGGACGGAGCCTCGCTGTATGCGGCGCGCGAGCAATCGCTTGAGCTGTACAACCGTTACACCCAGGAGGCCATCGAACGCAAGGTATTCGGCGCCCCCTGGTATATCTATGAGAATGAGCCGTTCTGGGGCCAGGATCGCCTTGATTTCCTGGAGCGCGCGCTGGCGGCAGGCCCTCGCGGCTAGCATGGCCCGATAGGCGCCTGGCTGGCGGGCCGGCAGACGCTCCCGCAGGTTCGGAAAGCGGGCAGCCGGCCCGCCATAACGAATCGGCGTTCAGGCCCTGGCGTGCCGCAGCGCACCCCTGGATCGGTCGAGCGCCACTGAAACCAGCAACAGCGCAAGACCGCCCAGGGCCAGCAGACTGCCCACCCAGCCCGTCGATGTCCACCCGTGACCGCTCGCGATGGCCATGCCGCCCAGCAACGGTCCAAGCGCATTGGCGAAGTTGAAAGCGGAATGGTTGAGCGCCGCTGCCAGCCCCTGTGCATCCCTGGCGACATCCATCAGGCGGGTCTGCAGCACCGTGCCAAGCGCGCCGCCCATGCCGATCAGAAATACATTGATCGAAACAGCCCATATATTGCCCGCCGTCACAATGAAAAGCAGTGAAGCGGCAGCGCTCCAGAGCAACAGCCCTCCCGCGGTAGGCAACAGGGCCCGATCCGCCAGCCAGGGAATGCTGATGCTGCCGACAGTCATTCCGACGCCGAATATCCCCAATACGACCGGCACAACGGCCGGAGATGCTTGCGTCACCTGCATAAGCGTATCGGCAAGATAGGTGTAGACACAGAACATGCCGCCAAAACCGATGGCTCCCACGCCCAGCGTCAGCCATACCTGAGCATGCCTGAGCGCCCCAAGCTCACGCAAGGGACTGGAGCCGGGCTGCGGCGGCGTGCGTGGCGCAAGCATGGCCACCAGCACCACGGTCAGGGCGCCCGAAAACGCGACCAGGCCAAACCCCCAACGCCAGCCGATGGCATGTCCCAGCCAGTTGGCAAAAGGGACACCGATAATGGTGGCGACTGTCAGGCCCAGGAACATGCGCCCCACCGCCTGGTTGCGCTTGTTCAAAGGGACCAGCGACACAGCCACGAGTGAGGCTATTCCAAAATAAGCGCCATGCGGCAGGCCGCTCAGAAAGCGCAGGACCAGCATCCATTCATAGCTGGGCGCAAAGGCACACAGGCCGTTGAAGACGGCAAACATGCCCATGAGCCAGAGCAGCAGCGTGCGCCGTGCCATGCGGGCTGCCATGACGGTAAGCACCGGCGCCCCCACTACCACGCCCAGCGCATAAGCGCTGATGACATGGCCCGCTGTGGGCGCGTCAATGCCCAGGTCTTTTGCAAAATAAGGAAGCAGGCTCATCGTGGCAAATTCTGTGGTGCCGATGGCGAAGGCGCCGATTGCAAGCGCAAAAATAACAAGCCCGGGCGAACAGGCAGACTGATTCAGGGTGGAACGGGATGCTGGCATGGACTAGGAATGTGACAGCCGTGATGCTCGACGAACGGCGCGCAGTTGCAGCGCACATCAGGGGCCGGTTTCGGAAACAGGTATTTTAAGCGAAAAATAAGGGTTAATACCTATCTTTCACCTTGACTCTTTCACCCTGACTGCCCATGTCTATAACAGCGCCTTCCCATATCCGATCAGCACCGGCATCATCAACGCAAGCCCCATCAGTATCAGCACGGCGAAAGCGAGCCGCCGCATGGCTTGGGTCGAGAGGGGCGGCGGATAGCGCTTTCCGGCAAGCGTTGCCAATGCAACCATGGGCAGACAGATCAGGCTGAGCACCCAGACGTCGGCGCCAAGCTGGCCCTGCGCGCCGACAAAGAGCGTGCGTGCAAGGGCGACCACCGCATTGATGAAGATCAGCAGGCTGCGGATGTGCGGCAGGCTCATGGGCTGGCGATACAGGTGAAAAATGAGAGGCGGCCCCGGAATGCCGAACATGCCTCCCAGCAGCCCACCGACAAAGCCATAAGCCACAAAGCTCGCGCCGCCCGAAATCTCCGGCAGCGGCCTCGGCCGCCACGCAAAGCTGATGCCCCCGTATACGATCACCAGCCCCAGCAGAAGCTGGATGACATCCGTTGCCGTCGCGCTGAGCGCATCCAGCACAAGCACGCCAAGCACGCTCGCCGGCAATACGCCCGCAGTCAGCTGCCACGCGACAGGCCAGTCCAGCTGGCGCTGCGCGCCGCCCAGGGCCACGCCGCTATTGACCAGCGCGACCACACAGACCACTGAAGCAAGCGTTGCTATGGATGCAATACCCATGCCCCCCGCCAGCCCCATGACGATCATCGAGAGGCCAAACCCGGTCACCGTCTGGAAGTAAACCGAGGCAATGACGATCAGGACAAACACGGCAAGAAGAGACAGTGAGGGAATCATGCGTGGGGGTGCCTGACCACAGAATCTAAACAGTTGATTTTACACAAAAATGGAACAATATATTCCGTTTTTAAAAAATAAAACTTGTTATGTTCTTGTGAGCCTATAAGTTTCACTTCGAGCCTTACCCTTCCTCGGTTATCATCTCCTATCCTCTCGCGCGGACCTCCGTTCGCCTTCCTGCCTTGAGCAAATATGTCATCCCAGCCTGAGACAATATCCCTGCGCACACTCTACGTGGGCGCGTTCGTGGTTTTGCTTGCCCTTGGGGTGCGGGCGACATTCGGGCTGTTCATGCAGCCCATGGGGCTGGATCGAGGCTGGGGCCGGGACGTATTTTCCATGGCCTTCGCCATCCAGAATATCGTCTGGGGGGTTGGCTCCATTTTCATGGGCATGCTGGCAGACCGCTACGGTTCCGGTCGCACCATCGCACTGGGCGCCGTGCTGTATGTGCTGGGCATGATAGGCATGCGCCTGGTTCATGGGGAACTGGCCCTCTACATGACAGCCGGCGTGCTGGTCGGACTGGGGCAGGCTGGCACAACATTTCCCGTCATTCTGCCTGTGGTGGCGCGCGCCGTCCCGCCCGCCTATCGCAGCACCGCCATGGGCATTGCCAGCGCCGGTGGCTCCATGGGCCAGTTCGCGGTTGTGCCGACCGGACAATGGCTGATCTCGACCATGGACTGGACCGGGGCGCTCTGGGTGCTGTCCCTGTTCGTGGCCGCGGGCGTGCCCCTGGCCTCGTACCTGCGCGGCAAACCGGCAGCCACGGCTGGCGGCGATCACTCGCTGTCCACCGCAATCCGCCAGGCAATGGCGCATAAATCCTTTCACTTTCTGTTCTGGAGCTACGCGGTCTGCGGTTTTCATACCGCTTTCATCACCTTGCACCTGCCTGCCTATCTTGCCGATGGCGGCCTGACCGCGACCCATGGCGCCATCGCAATTGCGCTTATCGGCCTGTTCAACGTTGCCGGATGCTTCTATGCCGGCAAACTGGGCGGCGCCTACAGCAAGAAGACGCTGCTGGCCGCCGTGTATTTCCTGCGCGCCTTCGGCATTCTGTTTCTGATTTCCGTACCGCTCACGCCCACAGTTGCGTACATTTTCGCGGCATGGATGGGCCTGTTCTGGCTTGGCACAGTACCACTGACCCAAGGTCTGATCGGCCAGATCTACGGGTTGCGCTACGCATCCACGCTGTCTGGCATTGCCTTCCTTGGCCACCAGATCGGCAGCTTTGTTGGCGTATGGCTGGGCGGCTATGCCTACCAGACCACGGGCAGCTATACCTCAGTCTGGCTGGCCGGCATCGCCCTGGCCGTCGCGGCGGCGGCGCTTTGCCTGCCGATAAAGGAAGAACCGCTGGCCCGGCCCGCCGCTGCGTAGGTAATATAGAGGTATCCCGATAAAGGATGCCCAGCGTGCTATCCCTGAACAGCGAGGCCTGCCATGCCCGAGACTGATCTGCGCCATCAAGCTGACAGAGGTGCCGGCCGTCAGGCCCGCACCCGGCCAGGCGCTGGCACGGAGGCACGCCCGGCTGGCCACCAGATGCCCCGGCTGCCAAGGCGCTGGCGCATCGCAGGGGGCATTGTGATCACCCTTGCGCTTGCACTGGCTTTCGTCGGCTATCTTGGGCCTGACATGCGGGTGCAATGGGCCAACTTCGTTTCCCTGTGCGGCTTCTGACCCGGTGTGCGGCAAGCCTCGGCCTTCAGGCCGGGAAGGAAGTGAAGAACTCCGGCCTTGGGGCCGGAGCTTCTCCGCCACAGGGGCGCCTTTGGCGCCGCATTGATATGGCCTCGCCTGATCTCGCCGTGAACGGCGAGACTTGCGCTTTGGCGCGTGGTCAAGCGGAAGATCGGCATCAGCGCGTCATGCGCACACACATCAGGCTGAGAATCTCGAACAGCATTTGCGCCCCCGCATGCGCTGTGTTTGCAGTGGCATCATAAGGCGGCGCAACTTCCACCACATCTCCGCCCACAATATTGATTCCGGCAAGCCCTCGCAGGAGATCCAGGCCCTCGCGCGTAGTCAGCCCGCCCACTTCGGGCGTGCCTGTACCTGGCGCAAAAGCGGGATCGAGGCTGTCGATGTCGAAAGAAACATAGACAGGATGGTCGCCGACGACCTCCAGTGCGCGGGCGATTACCGCATCGATGCCCATGGCGTCGATCTCTTCCGCATGGATAACCGTCATACCCGAGGCATAGGAAAACTCCCATAGGTATTCGGATGAACCGCGTATGCCTATCTGTATGGTGCGCGTGGGATCGAGCACGCCGTCGAGCACTGCCTGACGGAAGGGACCGCCATGATGGAAACGGCTGCCCTCGAAGGGTCCGCCCGTATCGCAGTGAGCATCGATATGCACGAGCGCGACAGGCTGCTTTGCGCCCACAGCCCTCAAGATGGGAGAAGTAATCGAATGGTCCCCGCCGACCGAGAGCGGCAGGACACCCGCCCCGCACAGCGTGCGATACGTTGCCTCAATATCCTGGTGCGACTGTGCCAGACTGAATCGGCTGCGCAGCGGCACATCGCCGATATCCGCCACGCGCAGCTCACGAGTGGGAACGCATTTCTGTACATGGTTGTACGGCCCAACACGCTCGATACATCGAAGCGCGCGTGGTCCGAATCGTGAACCATTGCGATTGGTCACCCCCAGATCCATGGGCACGCCAATCAGCGCCACCTGGAGATCGCCGAAATCAGGCTGTCGCCAGTCTATTTCCCGTACCGGGGCATCAAGCAGAGTGGGCATCCCGGCAAAGGGTGCGGGCCTGGTACCGAAGGTATTGAACACACTGTTGGCCACCCCACGGAAGTGATCATCCCACAAGCGGCCTTCATTCCCGCCACCAAAGCGCTCCCGCAATGCGGCGAGCTTCTTGTCGTCGAAACCCATGACTGCCGTGCCTCCTCACTGGAATGCCCGGAACGCCGCATGAAAGGCTGCCAGCGCCCGGCGTGCCGCCACGAAAGAGATAATCCAGATTCTATCTTCCATAGCATACGCCACAGTCTTATACCGCGACAGTGCGACCTGCGCGCCGCTGGGAGGCGGTCACCCTCCTATTTTCAGGCCTGCATCCTTCACCAGCTTTTGCCATTTTGCGCTGTCACGCACTATGAAATGCCCGAGATCCTCTGGCGAACCCGGATCTATGCGCATGCCGGCAGCAGATACTGCTTCCATGAATGCACTGGTTTGCACAATTTCCCGCAAATTTTTGTTGAGCAGTGCCACCCGCTCTGGCGCTACACCAGATTTCGTCGCCAGGGCGAACCACTGGCTCGCGTCATAGTCTGGAATACCGGCCTGTGCCACGGTAGGCACATCGGGCAGCGAGGGCAACCTGTAGGTCGTTGTAACGGCATATGCCTGCAACGCGCCCGACGCGATGTGAGGCAGCACAGGCGTGGGGCCGAGTATGGCCAGCGGCACCTGCGCCCCCACTACGTCGGAAACGGCCTGACCGCCACCCTTGTAGGGAATCTGCACCATCTGCGTACCACCAAGCTGATTGATCATTTCACCTGCCAGGTGTTGCGAGGTTCCCGTTCCCGATGTTGCATAGCTCCAATGGCTGGGGTGCTTCCTGGCATCGTCAATCACTTCGGCAAGCGTGTGCTGAGGATTGGAGGCCGGGCCAACAATGATCATAGGGCCTTGCGCCAACATCATTACAGGATCCAGGCCAGTGCCGATCCCCGGCTCCTCCCTCGGATAAATGATCGGGCCGGGAACGGTGATCAGTACTGTGTCCTCGGGATCAGATTTCGCCACCAGGTTCAGCGCAATCGAGCCGGATGCTCCTGGGCGATTCTCCACCACGACGCTCTGGCCCAGTTTGGCGGCCAACTGGTCAGCGGCGATGCGCGTCAGGGTATCGGCTGTGCCGCCGGCGGCAAAGCCGACGATCCAGCGCAATGGACGCTGCGGCCAGCTCCCGGCGTTCTGTTCAGGCGCTGCTACCGCCGCGCTGGCACCGCACACCAGCGCTGCGAGCAGGCAGGTGAAGATCTTGAGTTTTTTCATGGCAAAGATACGCTTGGTGATGGCACGTCAGGCGCGCCGGGCTGGGTATGAGGATGCTGTTTGGCGCTTTCATTGAAGTCTCTGATCATTCTTAGCATCGGCCCCATGACCCAGGTATTGAATATCAGGACATCAGTCTCTTCTTTCGGGTCGGCCAGCAGATTGAACAAATAGGGAGACTCGAGCTTGCCTTCGCCTTTGTTCACCTCTGGTTCCCAATAGAAATGCAGCTTCCAGTTGCGCCATTTCACCGCGCGCAATTCGTTCTTGATGTAGAAAAGAAAGCCCTCTCGGCAGGATTTCTCCTGTTTGCCTGTGAAGAACGCGGTCTGATCCATGCCATCTATGGGCTTGCCCGACGGCAGCTCAGCTCCGCCCATGGCGGCCAGGGTGGCGTACAGATCCGTTACATGCACAATCTCATTGCTGGTTTGGCCAGGCTTGATTTTCCCTGGCCAACGTATGATGAAAGGCACGCGCAGGCTACCCTCCATGGCCGTGTGATAGGTACCGGACCAGGGGCCGGCGGTTCCACGATAGGGCCGGCGAAACTCAGGCCCATTATCACTGCAGAAAATCAGTATCGTATTGTCCGCGATGCCCAGCTCCGCTATGGCTGCCTCGACCTGCCCCACCCGATGGTCCATTTCGATCATCGAATCCGCAAAGTCGCCCGCATTGCTGCGGCCCGCGAAATCAGGGTGAGGCAAGGTGGGAAAATGCAGATGCACCATGGGCAGATACAAGAAGAATGGCCGTGCTTCCCGCACATTGCGGCGCATGAAATCGATCGATCGGGCTACCAGTTCCTCATCTATTCCCCGGCGTGCATCCAGATCGTAGACTTTCACATTCCTTGAAGGGCTGCCCGCACTGCCCTCCATGATGTAGGGCAGATCAACCACCTCTGGGTCGTAGCCTACTGTGGATGTGAACTGGCTCTCGTCCGTGGTCCTGGGAATGCCGTACCACTCGTCAAAGCCTCGGTCATTCGGATAGCGCCCCTGGACATCGCCCAGATGCCACTTGCCATAGTGGGCTGTCGCGTACCCTTGGGCACTGAGCAGCTGGGCCAAAGTCGTCTCGTCGCGATTCAGCCCCTGCGGCAGCCCCGCCGGCACCGACTGCAGACAGCCCGTGCGAATAGGATGGCGGCCGCTCATCAATGCTGAACGCGTAGGAACACAGTCGCTCTCCACATTGAAGTTGTGCAGCAGCATACCCTGGGACGCAAGCCGGTCGATATGCGGAGTAGGCGCAGCGCGCAAGGCGCCTCCGCCATAGCAGCCCAATTCCCCCCAACCCAGGTTATCGGCAAGTATCAGGACAATATTCGGTGAAACCTTCGACATCGCGTATCCGGAAAACAAAAAACCTGTAGTGAGTGTAGGCTTGATGTTTTATGATTCAATTGCCGATTGGAATGTATCGATAACTAAAATTCATGAATCTAAGTTTTCGCGACCTTGAGTATTTTCTGACACTTGCAGAGCTGGGCCATATGGGGCGTGCCGCCGCGGTACACGGCATCACACAGCCTGCACTTTCCAAGTCGTTGCGCAGGCTGGAAGAAGAAACGGGGCTCACGCTGTTCGAGCGCTCCTCTCGCCGCCTGTGGCTCAGCGCTTCTGGCCTGGCCTTTGTCGAACACGCCCGGCAGCTCCATGCCCAGTATCAGGACGCTCTCCGTAACACGAGCGCATTGCAGGCAGGGCACGCGGGGTTACTGCGGATCGGTGCAACCGGCGTAACGCTGGATGCCATCGTTACACCCGCCCTGACCTGGCTCATGCCCAGGCGTCCCGCCCTCAAGGCATGCCTCACTGTAGGTCTGTCAGATACGCTCTTCGATCAGGTACTGCATGGCAAACTCGATCTGGCTGTTGCGCCTTTGTATGGTGGGCCCGCAGCCGGACTGGACCATTACGTGCTGAAGCAGGACACCATGCGCATTGTGCTGAGTGCCAGACACCCCTTGCTGGAGAGCCCCTCGCCCCAACTTGCGGACACTCTCGCCTTCCCCTGGATACTTCCTCTTGCAGGCTCATCCGCACGTGCCACGCTGATGAGCTGTTTTGCCGAACAAGGCCTGTCCGAGCCCCGCGCCGCCATGGAGGTGCCACTGATTTCCGCCGGCATCCTCGAGATTGTGGCGACCACGCATTTCCTCTCATTCGCTTCCGAACCGCTGCTTGCGCAAGCTGGCGGCGGAAGAATTTCCTCATTGCCATTCACGCTGCCGCAACGGCGCAAACTGTGTCTGATCGCCCGGCAGGGTGCAAGCTGGACGCCATTGATGGACGCTTTCCGCGACGCAGTGGAAGGCTCCGTCGCCGCTGCGCGGGCCTGATCAGCCCCACAATCTCCCGTTACGACTGTTAGACTTTGATTTTGACCCTTATTGGCCCCGATCGTGACCACTCATCCCTTCTCCGCACTTCCGCTTTCTCAGGCTCAGCTTCAGAACCTGGAACAGATGGGCTATCTGGACATGACCCCCATCCAGGAAAAAAGCCTGCCCGCCATACTTGAAGGCCGGGACGTCATCGCGCAGGCCAAGACTGGCAGCGGCAAGACGGCAGCCTTCGGGCTTGGCATCCTGCATCGGCTGAACCCCTCGCGCTGGGTTGTGCAGGCGCTCGTCATTTGCCCCACACGTGAACTGTCGGAGCAGGTCGCCGCCGAACTGCGCCGCCTGGCGCGTGCCGAAGGAAATATCAAGGTGCTGACGCTGACAGGCGGCGCCTCTGCCCGCCCCCAGATCGAGTCGCTGGCGCATGGCGCCCATATCGTGGTGGGTACGCCCGGCCGCCTGCTTGACCACCTGGACCGCCAGACACTGGATCTCTCTGCGGTGCATACGCTGGTGCTGGACGAAGCCGACCGCATGGTGGACATGGGCTTCTTTCCCGATGTGGTGGATATCGCCAATGTATGCCCCGTCCAGCGCCAGACGCTGCTTTTTTCCGCCACCTATCCCGACACCATTCGCGAAGATGCGGATCGGCTGCTCAACCATCCCCTGATGGTGCAGGTCGAGGCTTTGCATAGCGACAGCCAGATACAGCAACATTTCTACGAGGTCGACGAAGATCGCCGGTTCGAGGCTGCCGCCAGGCTGCTCAGCCATTTCAAGCCGGAATCCGCCCTGGCGTTCTGCAATACCAAGGCAGCATGCGCGGAGCTTGCCAATTACCTGCAAGGCAAGGGCTATAGCGCACTCGCGCTGCATGGTGACATCGACCAGCGTGACCGCGATGATGTGCTGACGCAGTTTTCCAACCAGAGCTGCAATATTCTTGTGGCAACCGATGTGGCCGCACGCGGCCTGGACATCCCCGCATTGTCCATGGTGATCAACGTCGAGCTGCCGCGAGACCCCCAGGTGTATGTGCATCGCATAGGCCGCACTGGCCGCATGCAGGAAAAGGGCCAGGCGCTGAGCCTGTGCGGCGCCCAGGAGAAACATGTCGCCTCGCAGGTCGAGAAATACCTGGCCCGGCCCTTGAGCTGGAACAACCTGCAGCGCATCAAGCCCGCCAGTGGCCGGCCGATGCGGGCGCCCATGATGACATTGCTGGTGCTCGGCGGGAAAAAGGCAAAGCTGCGGGCGGGCGACCTGCTCGGCGCACTGACCGGCGACGGTGGCCTGAGCAAGGAACAGATCGGCAAGATCACAATCACCGATCAGGTTTCCTACATTGCCATTGAACGAGAAACAGCCAAGGCCGCTTTCCCGCGCCTTCGCAATATCCCCATAAAAGGCGCCAGGCAGCGCATGAAGCTGCTGGGCGGCTGACAGGCCGCGCTTCCGGCGCGACCGGAACCTGGGCATTGTCCGCATCAACGGCAGCGTCAATAGCACGAAGGCAATCGCCGCAAGCATTGTGGGCTATGGCGCAAGCCGGAAAAAGTTCCTATACTACGCAGCACGCAGGGGTACTTGCCTGGCTTTGCCGGGCGGGTTGAGATGAAACCCTTCGTACCAGTACGGATAACGCCGATGCTGGGAGCGTACTCGTTATAGCCTCATTGACTTCGCGTCACTCATACCAATACGAGACAATTCCCTATCGGCTCCATAAAACTTTTTTTGGAGCACGCCTTGAAGCCCAACACCGCTTTTTCCGCCCTCGATGCAACGGTCGACTCCGCCGCCATCGCTCCGCTTCCCCAATCAAGAAAGGTTTACCAGACAGGCTCCAGGCCCGATCTGCGCGTTCCCTTTCGCGAGATATCGCAGGACGACACGCCGACCATGTTCGGCGGGGAAAAGAACCCCCCGCTGACTGTCTACGACACCTCGGGCCCCTACACCGACCCCGATGCCGTCATTGACCTGCGCAAGGGCCTGCCGCCATTGCGTGAGACGTGGATAGAAGAACGGGCAGACACCGAAGTGCTGGCCGGGATCACCAGCGAATACGGACGCCAGCGACAGTACGATGCCAGCCTGGATCACATGCGTTTCCCGCGTGTGCGGCCGCCGCGTCGTGCGCGCCAGGGCGCGAATGTTACCCAGATGCATTACGCGCGCCGCGGCATCATTACGCCAGAGATGGAGTTCGTTGCAATCCGTGAGAATCTGCGGCGCGAACATTACATCGAGTCGCTTCGCGCCAGCGGCCCCGACGGGGAGCGTCTGGCCAAGCGCCTGCTGCGGCAGCACCCCGGCCAGTCTTTCGGCGCGTCCATCCCCGCCTCCATCACCCCCGAATTCGTTCGCGATGAAGTGGCGCGCGGCCGTGCCATCATTCCTGCCAACATCAACCACCCGGAAATCGAGCCCATGGCCATAGGCCGCAATTTCCTGGTCAAGATCAATGCGAATATCGGCAACTCAGCCCTGGGCTCAAGCATCAGCGACGAGGTCGAGAAAATGACCTGGGCCATACGCTGGGGTGGCGACACGGTCATGGACCTTTCCACAGGCAAGAACATCCATGAAACCCGGGAATGGATTCTTCGCAATTCGCCAGTGCCTATCGGCACGGTTCCCATCTACCAGGCGCTGGAGAAAGTCGACGGCAAGGCGGAAGAACTGACCTGGGAAATTTTCCGCGATACGCTGGTCGAGCAGGCGGAGCAGGGCGTGGATTACTTCACCATTCATGCGGGCGTTAGGCTGCCCTTCATCCCCATGACGGCAGACCGCATGACTGGCATTGTGTCACGCGGCGGTTCCATCATGGCCAAGTGGTGCCTGGCACATCACCGCGAAAGTTTTCTGTATGAGCGCTTCGAAGAAATCTGTGAAATCATGAAGGCCTACGATGTCAGCTTCTCGCTGGGCGACGGGCTGCGGCCTGGCTCCGGCTACGATGCCAATGACGAGGCGCAGCTGTCGGAACTCAGGACGCTGGGTGAACTGACGCAGGTGGCATGGAAGCATGATGTGCAAGTAATGATCGAAGGTCCGGGCCATGTGCCCATGCATTTGATCAAGGAAAACATGGACCTGCAGCTCGAGCAGTGCCACGAAGCGCCTTTCTATACCCTTGGACCGCTGACGACGGATATCGCGCCCGGCTATGACCACATAACTTCGGGCATAGGCGCGGCGCTGATCGGCTGGTATGGCACCGCCATGCTGTGCTATGTGACGCCCAAGGAGCATCTGGGCTTGCCTGACAAGCAGGACGTAAAGGATGGCATCATCACATACAAGATCGCAGCCCATGCGGCCGACCTTGCCAAGGGCCATCCCGGTGCGGCCATCCGTGACAATGCCCTGTCAAAGGCGCGCTTCGAATTCCGCTGGGAAGACCAGTTCAACCTCGGTCTGGATCCGGATACCGCGCGCGCGTTCCACGATGAAACACTGCCCAAGGACTCGATGAAGGTTGCGCACTTCTGCTCGATGTGCGGCCCGCACTTCTGCAGCATGAAGATCACGCAAGACGTGCGCGACTATGCAGCAAAGCAAGGCCTGGCTGAAAGCGATGCCTTGCGCAAAGGCATGCAGGAAAAATCGGTGGAGTTTCTGAACAAGGGGGCACGCATCTACCACGAGGCCTGATACCGTAACCGGCGCGCTATTGGACCGGCGCGCCGGTTGCGAAACCGATGGCTCAATGGATAATGTCTGACAGGAATTTTCTTGCCCGTTCATGCCTGGGCGCATTGAAAAACTCCGCCGGCGTGCTTTCTTCCAGAATTTCCCCCTGATCCATGAACCAGATGCGGTCGGCCACCTCACGGGCGAAATTCATTTCATGGGTCACGCAGACCATGGTCATCCCATCCGCGGCCAGCGTTTTCATGACATTGAGCACTTCCCCCACCATTTCAGGATCCAGGGCGCTGGTGGGTTCGTCGAACAGGATCAGGGGCGGCTGCTGCGCGAGCGCACGCGCAATGGCGACCCGCTGCTGCTGACCGCCTGACAGGTTGGACGGCATCTCGTCCAGCTTGGATCGCAAACCCACTTTCTCCAGCAAGGCCTCAGCCATTTCATAGGCTTCCTGCCGGGTCTTGCCGCCGACCTTGATGGGCGACAGCGCGATATTCTCCTTGACCGACAGGTGGGGAAAGAGGTTGAACTGCTGGAACACGAACCCTATGCCTGCCCGCAGACGGTTGATGTCCAGCTTGGGGTTGGTGATATTTTCCCCCTGCACGGTAATCGTTCCGCTCTGGATTTCCTCCAGGCGATTGATCGTGCGGATCATGGTGGATTTACCCGAACCCGATGGCCCGCACACCACCAGCACCTCGCCTTTCCTCACTTCCCCGCAAATGTTGTTCAGGGCGTGGTACTTCTTGTACCACTTGTTCACGCCTTCGAACTGGATCATATGTCTCTCCCGTATTTCAATCTATGCGGCAAGGCCGAGCCGCTTGTTCTGCAAATGGCGCTCGAGCACCCGCGCCAGCCGCGAAAGCAGCGCACAAAGGAAAAAATAGAACAGCGCCAGGATGAGGTAGGTCCGCAGTGTGCCGGTAAGCTCAATACTGTTGATCTGCTGCGCGGAAAACGCCGCCTCCTGCACGCCAATGATGTAGGCGATGGATGTGGCCTTGATCGTGGACACAAACTGGTTGAGCAGAGACGGAATCATGTTGCTCAAGGCCTGCGGCAGCTGCACCGACAGCAAGGTCTGGAAATAGCCCAGCCCGACGGCTCGCGCCGCCTCGATCTGTCCTTTGGGCAGTGATTCCAGCCCCGCCCGGATGATTTCCGCAAGAAATGCGGATTCATACACGATGATGGCGCACAGCGCCGTGGAAAAAGGCGGAACCTCCATTCCAATAAGCACGGGCACCAGGAAATACGCCCAGAAAATAATCATGATCAGTGGAATGGACCGGAAGGTGTATACCCACACGGTGGATGCCATCTTGATGGGCTGGTAGCTGCTGGTGCGCGCGATGCCGATAAGCAATGCGAAGGGAAAGGCGCCGGCCAATCCCAGCGCCGCCAGCAGCAGCGTGCCGGCAAAACCGCCCAGCGGCCCATTGGGCCATGAGCCAACCAGGAATATGAGGCCGTATGTCTGAAGAAAATCTATCATTGCTCTCTCCTCAACGCCTGAAGCTGGCCGGGTACCGGCGTGCCATCTGGGCGCCAAGCGTGGCGATCAGCAACGACAGGCACAGATAGATGAGCGTGGAGATAATGAAAATCTGGAACGTCTGGAAGGTGGCATTCTCTATTTTCTTGACCTGGTAAGTCAGCTCGGTGACACCGATCACCATGGCCAGGCTGGTGTCCTTGAACAGGATGAGCGAACGATTGATGATGGGTGGAACCGCATACCGGACGGCCTGCGGCAGTACCACATACAGCAGCGCCTGCATCGCGCCCAGGCCCACGGATCTTGCCGCCTCGACTTGCGTACCTGCGATGGCCTTAATACCTGATCTGATATCTTCGTAATAGTAGGCGCTGACATTGAGCGACAGCGCAATCAGCGCAAAGGAGAATTCCGTGTTCCCCTGGTTGATCCACAGGCGCAATGCGCGCGGCAGCACTTCAGGCATGCCGAAATACCATACGAGAATCTGAACGACTGTTGGAACATTCCGGTGATATTCGACGTAGAGGGCGATCACGGCCCGGACGATGCGCGATGGAATCAGGTTGAGCGCGGAAAGCAGCAAGGCCATGGCAAAGCCGCATACCAGCGCGCCCACGAACAACCGCAATGTGACAGCGACACCTGTGGCCAGCATGCCCATGACCTCCGGATCGGAGAACATAGAAAATGAGAGTTGCATGAAAGCATCGGGGCGGCTGGCGCCCCGTCCTGTATTTGCGTCAGTTGGCTTTCTGGTCGCGCGCGGCTGCAGCATCCACCGGCTCAACCTTGAAGTCGCGCGTCAGTTTGTAGATCGAACCCGAACCCATCCATTTGTCGTAGATGCGGGTCAGCTCGCCGGACTTGTCCAGGGCCTCGATGGCATCGTCAATTGCCTGCTTGAGCTGCGGCTCTCCCTTGTTGACGATGATGCCGATGTGTTCAGTGTAGGTAGGTTCAGACAGCAGCTCGGCAGGCGAATCACCCGACTTCGAATCGTTGGCAAAGCGCAGCAGCACGAGCTCGCCGGCCGTCATGGCGGCCACCTTGTCGTTCTGCAGGCCCAGATAGCACTGCGAAATGTTCTGGAAGGTCAGCACATCCGCGCCCTTCAGCACCTTCTGGGCAATTGCCGCCGAGCTGGATCCGGAAGACGCGCACACTTTCTTGCCCGCCAGATCTGCCAGGGTCTTGATGCCGGAGCCCTTGCGCACCAGTACCTTGATGTTGCCCTGCAGGTACTGCTGGCTGAAATCGACTTCCTCGGCCCGCTTCGGCAGCCAGGCCACGGAGCCCGCGACCATGTCCACGCGGCCCATCTTGACCTCCGGAATCCGGGCTTCGGTGGACAATGGCTTGTGCTGCAGCTTCAGACCCATCTGCCTGGCGATGGCGTTGCACATGTCCACGTCGTAGCCCACGTATTCCCGGGTCTTAGGATCCTGGAAGCCATAGGGCGAGCTGGCATTCTGCGTCCCGCATACGAGCGTACCGCGTTCCTTGATATCTTCAAGGCGGTTGGCCGAAGCCGCACCCGGCCACACTGCCGCCACCAGCAGTGCGCCAATCGCCAGAGTACTGGCCTTATGTATGGGGTTGATTATGTAGTTCAATGTTGTCTCCTCAGCGATAACGTTACTTGTCTATAGAAAAGGTGTTGCGTTCCTGCTCGTCTATCTGCGCCACCAGGCCGGTTTCCCATTCGAGATACTTGCGGGCAGCCTCCTTGTTGCCGTCATGCCGGTCATGGACGAAGAACAGGTAATCGATACGCGCCTCACCGGGCAGGGGTTCCGCCTTGTCATTGAGCGGCAGCCCGCTTGCGGCGATATCGCCGGAGCCCAGGACGCACAGGCACACATTGCCGGCGCCCGCCTGCTCCAGATCTTGTGCCAGCAGACCCAGCACAGCCCTGTCGTTTCCGATGAGCACGAGCGGGCTGTCGAGTCTGCCCTGCAATTGCTGGAGCAGTGTGGGTCGAATCACCCATGTCGATCCGGCAATGCTGACTTTCTGGTATTCCCCACTGGGGCGCGCATCCAGCAGTACCGCATCTGGATGAGCAGCCAGGTAATCGGCCAGCTCTCCCGCGGACAGCTCCTTGCTGTAGAGCAGTGCTGGCTCGTAGACGGGCAAGGCGTGCCCATGCCCGAGCTGTTCGGGGTGCTCAAGCAAATAGACATCCCAGCCCAGCTGCTTGAGCCAGCTGGCCACGACGGGCGCCCTGATGCCGTCCGTGTCGCACAGCACGACACTGGCCTTGCGAACACCGAGATACTGGTCTGTAGCCTGGATCAGCTGCCCGCCCGGCGTATGACGCACAATGGGAGGCAGATCGCCCTGACTGTGCTCCTCGTCGGTACGCACATCGCACAGGAATACCGTGCGCTCATCCCGTTCGAGCCATTGTTCGACCTGTGCGCAACTGACCCTGGGCAAGCCGAATCGCTCGACCAGCAGGCTGGCCCGTGCGCGCTGCGCGGCGATGCTTTCCGGCTGGATCTTCTGAGGATAGAGGCGGCTGGACTGGTGCTCCAGCGGCAGGTCAGCCAGATACCAGCCTTGCGTGCCGTTTTCCAGCGCATAGATTTTGTTGGGGATGCCTAGATTGATCAAGGTCTGTGCGCCGATGATGCTGCGTGTGCGGCCTGCGCAATTGATGACGATGGTTGTATCCGGATCCGGTGCAAGCTCGCCGATGCGCAAGGCAAGCTCGCCATTGGGGCAGCAGATCGAGCCGGGTATGTTCATCTTGCGGTATTCGCTCACAGGCCGACCATCCAGCACAATGACCTGCTGGCTTTCATCGTTCAGCATCTGGTGCAGCTTGCCGGCCGATACACTGGGCGTCTGATAGGCATGCTCGGCCAGCTCACCGAAAGTCTTGCTGGGCAGGTTGACGCCGGCAAACGTCGCGAAACCAGCGTCCTTCCAGGCTTCAATGCCGCCACGCAGTATATGGACATGCGTGTAGCCAAGCCGCTGCAGCGCCGCCGCCGAGGCTTGCACCGCTGCTTCTGTCGACGCGTCGCCATACACGACAACGCGTGTCTGCCTGCGGGGGAGCAGCCGGACTGCCGTCGGCTCCAAGACGCTATAGGGCAGGGGCACCGCGAAGAACAAATGGTTTTCGCCATATTGTCCATGTTCCCTTACATCGAGCAGAGCAATCTCTTCTTCATCGTGCAACCATGACTTGAGCTGGCGCGCGTCCACATACAGGAAATTTGAATCCGTCATTGTCGATATCACTGATTTGCTTTGTAGGATCAGCCCAGGGCGGCCAGCAGCCGCGCCAGGTCTTTCTTGAGGTCGGCCGGATCTTCCAGGCCGATATGCAACCGCAGCAAGTAGCCGCAGGGTTCTTGCGCAAGACGCGTTCGCGCGGGATCAACCGGAAGCGCCAGGCTTTCGAAACCACCCCATGAAGCACCGATGCCAAACAGCGCCAACCCGTCTACCGCCTGTTCGACCACCTCAGCGGGCACGGATGGATCGAACTCCACCGTGAGCAAGCCATTGCTGCCTTGCGCATCCCTGCGCCAGAGTTCATGGCTGGCATCGCCCGGCAGCGCAGGATGAAATACCTTGCGAACCGCCTTGTGCCCGGCAAGCCACTCGGCAATCTCAAGCGCGCTCGCCGCATGCCGCGCCAGGCGCAGTTCGAGCGTGCGCATGCCTCGAAGGACCAGAAAGGCATCTTCGGCTGCGACGGTCTGGCCCAGCGTGATGCTCACATTCTCAATGGCCCCGAAAACGCGCTCATTGGCAGACACCACACCCATCATGACGTCGGAATGGCCGCCCAGATACTTGGTTGCGGCGATAACGGACAGGTCGCAACCCAATGCCAGCGGCCGGTAGTTCAGACTCGAACCCCAGGTATTGTCCGCGCACAGCAAGATATCGCGTTCGCGGCAGACCCGCGCAATTGCGGGAAGATCAAGCATGTCGTACAGCAGCGACGCCGGCGATTCCGCATAAACCATGCGGGTCCGCGGCTGCAACGCATCCGTCCAGGCCGGATCGCCTGTCCTGAAGAAGCTATGGGTAATGCCATAGTTCGCCAATAAGGTCGAAAACAGGCGCCGCACAGGATCGTAGACGCCTTCGGAAACCAGCACGTGATCTCCGGTCTTCAGGCAGCCCAGCATAACCGCGGCAATTGCCGCCAGGCCTGTGGGGAACAGCTTGCTGCGGTATGCCCCCTCCAGGGCGGTCACCGCATCCTCGAGCGCGTAGCAGGTTTCATTGCCGCGCGCGCCGTAGGACAGCACACGCTCGTGCTCGCGCCGAACCCGTGCATCGCGCCATTGGCCGATGCTGTCGAAGATATAGGTGCTGCCCTTGACGATCGGCGGATTCGCCCAGCCAGCATGCGGCCGTCCGAGCCTGCTCAGCGATGTCGAACGCGACTGATCGTCCATCAGGCATCGCCCCGGCGCGTCTTGACGCCCACCGGCATGACCTTGCACGTACCCGCCTCCATGTCGAAGGCCATGCGCCTGTCCAGCTTCTCCAATGCCAGCCCGTACATGTGAAGATGGCGGATACTGTCGTCCTCAATGCGCACGGCATGGATATCATCAGCCAGCAGCGCAATGCCCGCCCCCGGCCCCACCCTCTTCATGCCTGTTTCACGCAGGCTCGCCCGGCCCGGCTCGCTGCCGTCGTCCGTGCGCTCGTACAGGTAGTTGCTCTCCGTTCCCTCCACGGCAGCAATACAGGCCCAGGTCGTGTGATTGTGCGGCACGATCTTCTTGCCCGGCTTCATCACGTTGAGATAGAGCGCGTAAGTGCTGTCCGGCTCTTCATGGATCAGGTAACGGGCCTGCAGTTCATCGCCTTCAGGCGCCGGATACTGCGCCGCGTCCCACCATTCGCGATGCGCCGCGATGGACTTCAGACCCTCAAGCACCACGTCCAGATTCTGCCGCGTCACGTCGCCGGCGGTCTGCTGCTTGGCTTGGTCGATGAACTCGGAAATGGCTTGCTGCTTCTCGGTTGCGTTGTTCACATCGGTCTCCTATGACAGTGCCCAATATAGGTGTCCACCAGACAGCCCACAAATTAATTCTTTTAAGAAACACATTAGAGATGCTAATCTTTTAGCTATGAAAGGACGTCTGTTCCCGGCATTTAACCTAGGGTATTCCCTATGAATAATTTGGACCTCGATCTGCTCCGCACGCTCGTAACCATCGAAAAAACTAATACATTTTCAGGGGCGGCCGAGGCGCTGTACAAGACACAATCAGCCGTGACGCAGCAGATGCAGCGGCTCGAAAGCCAGATGGGCTGCGCCCTGTTCCAGAAGAAAGGCAGGCGGCGCGTCCTGACCCAGCAGGGGCGGCAGCTGGCCGATTATGGCCGCAGGCTGCTGGCCATCAACGATGAAGCATTGCGCACCGTCGGGCAGAAGCCGATGGAAGGGCAGATACGCTTCGGCGCCCCGCTCGATGTGGCCGACACGATTCTGCCGCCCGTCCTCACGCACATTGCCCGGCATGCGCCCAAGGTTCAGCTGGAGATCCGCGTCGACCGAAGCCCCTTCCTCATGGATGCGCTTGCGTCCGGCGACATCGACCTGACCATTTCGACGCGGCGCGATGCAGGGCTGAAGGGCTTTGCGCTGCGTACTTCGCCCACGGCCTGGATATGCGCTGCCGATTATGTGTACAACAAGCGGGCCGCGCTGCCCCTTATTCTTGCCGACGAGCGAAGCATCTTCCGCAAGATCGCGCTTGAAGCGCTTGCGCCTACGCACCTGACCTGGCATATCAACTACCTGGCCCCGACCCTTGTCGGCATCAAGGCCGCCGTGCGTGCCGGACTCGGCGTCACGGCACGCAGCGTGGAGTTTCTTGGCGCCGACATGCGCGTGCTTGGAGAATCCGACGGCCTGCCGCCGCTGCCGCCGATGACCTATATGCTGTGGACGCGCAATGACACCATCAGCCCGCTGACCCTGCAGATCTATGAAATGCTGAAAGAGCATTTCGAGCAAAAGGAAACCGACCGGCCCTAACGTCAAACTTGATCAAGGATGGCTGATACACAGTTGACTGCAGATCTGTGACGCAGGATACTTTGCGCATCATAAAAATGGCAGAGGCAGTCGCATGCCCGCCCCACAGGGATTCTTTTCACAACCAAAGGAGCATCCAATGAGCGGCAGCTATCAACTAAAAAAAAGCGGCGACCAGTTCATGTTTAACCTCAAGGCCACCAACGGCCAGGTTATCCTGACCAGCGAGCGCTACAACAGCAAGCAGGCGGCACAGGACGGCATAGAATCTGTCCGCAAGAATTCAGCTGACGACAAACGCTTCGAGCGCCTGCAAGCCAAGGATGGCTCCCCCTATTTCAACCTGACAGCCGGCAATGGGCAGACCATAGGCCGCAGCGAAATGTACAAAAGCGTCGCCTCGCGTGATGCCGGCATAGAGTCGGTGAAAAAGAACGGCCCCGACGCCACGGTCAAAGACGAAACCTGATATCAGAACAGAGGCGGCCGCGTGGCCTTGCGCCGACAGCCTGGACATCGACCCGATTGTTCTATTGACTGGTCGGCCGCCTGTCCTCCTTTTTTCTGACTGTCCGTACCCTCAACGAAGCCTCCTTGGGGGAATCATTCCTATTGCATTTAAATCGTACACGATTTAATATCGCACATATGAACTCAGGCAACGAAACTTCGACACCCAGCCTGTTGCTGGATCAGCAACTGTGTTTTGCGCTGTATTCCACCACGCTGGCCATGAACAAGGTGTATCGCCCCCTGCTTCGCGATCTGGGGCTGACGTATCCGCAGTATCTGGTTATGCTGGTGCTGTGGGAAGGCGATGGCCTGACAGTGTCGGACATTGGCGAAAAGCTTTATCTGGATTCCGCCACCCTCACGCCACTGCTCAAGCGGCTGGAAGCGGCAGGCTTTCTGGATCGCAGGCGCTCCGATATTGATGAACGGCAGGTTGTTGTGTCGCTTACCCGGCAAGGCCGGGCCCTGAAAGCCAGGGCAGCCAAGGTGCCCAAGACGGTGCTGTGCACGGCCAACTGCCCGCCGGGCCAGGTGGCCGCCATGAAGCAGGCGCTGGAAGCCTTGCGGGCGAATCTGCTGGGGGAAGCATCCGCCCAAACGCCTGGGTGAAGAGATACTGATGCGCGGGCTGGATTTTCCGCCATCAATAAATAGCACACTATTAAATAGTGTTTCATATAAAAGGGAATGAATATTGCTGCACATTCCGGACGCGACGGCCCGGGGCATTTTGCCGAAGCCGCCTGTTAACTGACCACAAGGAGTTTTGCCATGTCGATCGAAAAAGTTGTCTATCGCGCCCAAGCATCCGCCACCGGAGGCCGGGACGGCCGTGCGGTTTCCTCTGACGGCGCACTGGATGTCAAGCTGACTGTGCCCAAGGACATGGGCGGCGCGGGCGGCGAAGGAACCAATCCCGAGCAGCTCTTTGCCGCCGGCTATTCCGCATGCTTCCTGGGCGCGCTCAAACTGGTGGCATCACGCGAGAAAGTAAGCCTGCCCGCCGACACCAGCGTGCAGGGGTCTGTGGGCATCGGCCCCATACCCACAGGCTTTGGCATCGAAGCCGAGCTGAAGATTTCCGCACCCGGCGTGGATCGCGCCCAGCTGCAGGATCTGGTCGACAAGGCACACATCGTATGCCCTTACTCCAATGCCACACGCGGCAATATCGACGTCACGCTGACGCTGGTCTGATGACGCAGCCGGCGCTTCAGCGCGAAGCGCCGGCCTGTTTCATCAGCTCTCGCGCAATAATGAGCTTTTGGACCTCGGTCGCGCCCTCGTAGATGCGCAGGGCGCGTATGTCGCGATACAGACGCTCGATGACCACGCCCTTCGTGACCCCCAGCCCACCAAACATCTGCAACGCCCGGTCTATGACCCATTGCGCCGACTCCGTCGCGGCCATTTTGGCCATGGCCGTTTCGGCAGTCGAAGGCTGGCCAGCGACATCTCGCACCCATGCTGCCCGGTAGGTCAGCAAGGCGCCTTTATCTATCTCGGCAAGCATGTCGCCCAGCGCCGCCTGCGTAAGCTGGAAATCCGCCAATGTCTGGCCAAACATCTTGCGCTGCCGCGCGTGATCCAGCCCCTCTTGCAACGCGCGCCGGGCAAGGCCGACGGCAGCGGCGGCAACCGAGCTGCGAAAGATATCGAGCGTGCGCATGGCCAGCTTGAACCCCTGATTCAGCTCCCCCAGCATCTGGTCGGCAGGCACGCGGCAGCGCGTAAAACGCAACCGCGCCAATGGGTGCGGCGACATGACATCAATCTGCTCTTCGATTTCCAGCCCCGGAGTCGATGCGTCCACGACGAAAGCGGAAATGCCGCGCGAACCAGCGCTGGCGTCGGTGCGCGCGAAGACGCAGTAGAAGTCTGCCAGACCGCCGTTGGAGATCCAGGTCTTGCTGCCATTCAGAACATAAGCATCCCCGTCCCGTACTGCCGAACATGACAGCGCCGCCACGTCCGAACCCGCATCCGGCTCGGAAAGGGCAAACGCGGCAATACGCTTGCCGGCCGCCACATCGGGCAGATAGCGAAGCTTGAGCGCATCGCTACCGCCCAGGGAGATCGCACCCGAGCCCAAGCCTTGCATGGCGAAGGCGAAATCAGCCAGCGCATGGCGCCTGGCCAGTGTTTCGCGTATCAGGCATAGTGAACGCGAATCAAGCACGGGCAATCTGCCGCCGAACTCCCCTTTCTCGCCCGACGGCACGCTGTAAGTCAGCCAGCCGCCTTCGCCCAGCCGCCGTACCAGTTCCCGGCAAGCGGCAAAGGGATCGTCATAATCTATGCCATCCAGGCGCCCGGCGCACCAGGTCTCCAGCCCGCTGGCCAGTTGCCGGTGTCCCTCGTCAAAGAATGGCCATGCCAGATGGTCTGTACTCGAAATCATGTATCAGCTCGCTTTCAGGTTCTTGATGACAGGCGCCCAGGTATCGATGGTGTCCTGTATGTACCGGGTGAATTCACCCGCGTTCTTGTAGTCAGTCTTGAGGCCAAACTGGTCTGTGCATTGCCGGAACTCCGGTGTGTCTATGGCTGCCTTGAAGGCATCGTCTATTTTTTTGACAACCGCTGGATCCATGCCCTTGGGACCAACCAGGCCAAGAATGCTGGGCGCAACCAGATCATATCCCGCCTCGACCAGCGTGGGCGCGCTTTCAAAACCCTCCATGCGCTTCTCGGTAAAGACGTTAAGCAATCGCAGACGCCCATCGCGGACATAAGGCACCCATTCCGCCGTCTGAGCCATCACATCCACATCGCCCCGCAGCAGCGCCATGGATGCTTCGACGCCGCTCTTGTAGGGCACATGCGTCCACTTGACGCCTACTGTTTCGCCCAGCTTTTCCATGGTCAGGTGCTGGGGCGTGCCCACGCCCGCCGTGCTGAAAGCCAGCTTTCCAGAGCCCTCCCGGGCAGCCTTGATAACGTCGTCCAGCGATTTCATGGGCGAGTCCTGGCGTACCAGCAAGCCAACCTGATACTGCGCAACCATGGCGATAGGTGTCAGGTCCTTCATGACATCGTAATCGATCGTGGGCACGAGATAGGCGTTGAGCACCGCGCCAGTGGACAGCGCTGCGATGTTGTAGCCATCCGGCTTCTGGCGGGCGATATAACCAATTGACAGGGAAGACCCAGCTCCCGGCTTGTTTTCGACCACAATGCTCTGGCCCAGCTGTTTGCTGGCGGTGAGCGCAAGCGCACGAAAACACATGTCGGTGCCGCCTCCCGCGCCATAGCCGACAACCAGCTGGATAGGCTGGGAGGGGTAATCGGCCGCCTGCGCATTGACAGCCGCAAGGCATGCACCCAGCGCTGCCAGGCAGGAAAGCACGGCTCGGACGGGAGAAAGCTTGGCGGTTTTCATGGGGTTGTCTCCTTAGAAATATATTGTTCGACAGATAATAACCGAAAGTCTAGCTTTATAGACTATTATGATGTAAATTTGATTTCATATAAATCTCATGCAATCAGCCCCGACCATGGAAAACAAACTGAAAGTACTCGTCACCGGCGCCAGCCGGGGCATAGGCCGCAGCATTTGCGAGCGCCTGGATGCCGATGGCTATGAAGTGATCGGCATCGCCCGCAACCGGCCGGCTGACTGGCCCGAGCACATGAGGTTTCACAGCGCGGACCTCTCGGACCGCAATATCGTGAAGGAAACGCTGGCTCGCGTGGCAGAAGCCGGCCCCTTCTATGGGCTGGTGAACAATGTGGGCTTCGTGCCCATTGGCACGCTTGAGAACGTGGACACGCTTGAGCTGCAGCGCGCCATTGCGCTCAATGTCGAGGTCGATATCCTGTGCGCGCAAGCCTTGCTGGGCGGCATGCGATCCCTTGGAAGCGGCCGCATCGTCAATATCAGCTCGCGCGCCGCCCTGGGCAAGGCCGGGCGCACGCTCTACAGCATGACCAAGGCTGGCGTGATCGGCATGACCCGCACCTGGGCGCTTGAACTGGCTGTCGACGGCATCACTGTCAATGCCATTGCTCCGGGCCCTATCGCCACAGAGTTCTTCCAGAGCGCGAATGATCAGAACGACGAGGCTACCCGCAAGCTGCTGGCAGGCATCCCGGTCGGACGCATCGGCCAGCCCCGCGATGTCGCGCATACCGCAGCCTACCTCATCGATCCACGTTGCGGCTTCGTGACCGGGCAGACCCATTATGTCTGCGGCGGCATCACCGTTGGCGCCGCGTGACGCTACCGGCCCGCTCCACCAGACGGAACATCGACGAAACACCCACTCATCGGAACACATTGATTCGCCTTTGCAGGGCGCATCGGGAGACAACATGACGCAACGATGGACCAACCGCCCCGACGGTTCGAACTGGGGAGATTTCGGCCCCGACGACGAGCTTGGCCGGCTTAATCTACTGACAAGGGAGCAGGTGCTCAAGGGCGTACGCGAAGTAAAGGAAGGACGGGTGTTCTGCCTGTCGCTCCCGCTTGACCTGCCCGGCGGCATGGTCCTGAATCCGCGCCGCAAGCCGCCGCGCCTGGCCGCCACCGAGCGAGACGGCGTGCCATATATGAATTTCCCGATGCAGAACCTGGACCCCACATCCATTGATGTGCTAAGTGATGATCAGGTCACCCTTTCGCTGCAGTATTCCACGCAATGGGATGCGCTGGCGCACGTCGGCGCGCAGTTCGATGCCGACGGCAGCGGTCAGGCTCGCAAGGTGTATTACAACGGCTACCGTGCCGGCGACGATGTACTCGACGCCCCCGGACACAATAGCGACGACGGCTGCTGCGGCAATAGCCACAGCTTCGGCGCAAGAAAGCTAGGGATCGAGAACTTTGCAGTCAAGGGCATGCAGGGCCGCGGCGTGCTGGTCGATTTCGTGCGCCATTTCGGCCATGGGCGCACAGTGGTCGGCTACAAAGAGCTGGCGGAAATCATGGCCGCCGACCAGATTGTCGTTGAACCTGGCGACATGCTGGTGCTGCGGACCGGCTTTGCGGAAACCGTGCTCGAAATGGCAGGCAAGCCTGACGCGGACGCGCTGCACAATGCAGGCGCCGTGCTCGACGGCGCGGATGGGCGCCTGCTGGAATGGATTACGGACAGCGGTATCGCAGCCATTTGTGCCGATAACTACGCAGTGGAAGCCTATCCGGCACGAAACCAGGGAAGCAGGAAGTCTCTGCTGCCCCTGCATCATCACTGCCTGTTCAAGCTCGGCCTGCCGCTGGCCGAGCTTTGGTACCTGCGCGACCTGGCGCTGTGGCTGCAAGAGCACGAACGCAGCCGCTTCCTGCTGACTGCTCCGCCGCTACGCCTGCCCGGCGCCGTGGGCTCACCCGTCACACCTGTTGCCACTGTCTAAGCGTGATTGATGAACTTTCCTGAACTATTGGCCAGGCATGTTGCACAAAGGCCTGAAGCTGTTGCCCTGTATGACATCGACCAGGCCGTAAGCTACCAAACGCTTCACGGAGAGGCGAACCGCCTTGCCGCTTTGCTGTATGAACAGGGCGCCCGTCCGGGAGACCGGCTTGCGCTATGGCTGCCGAATTGCACCGCCTGGCTGGCGTTATTCCTGGCCTGCGCGCGCCTGGGCATTACAGTCGTCGCAATGAATACGCGATTCCGCAGCCGCGAGGTGGGCGACCTGATATCGCGCGGTCGCTGCCGCTGGCTGGCCATGTGGCCATCATTCAAGGGGTTGCCGTTCGCGCAGATTCTGGCTGAAACAGATTCCTCTCTGCTGGCGGCCCTCAAAGGCGTACTTGTCGTTGGCGACCCTCCCGCAATATCGCCCCTGCGCGACACGCCCATGTTCTTCTATGATGGCAGGCCTGAAGCATCTCTGCCTGATACCGTTGCCCTGCCTGCGGGCAGCACGCATGCGCTGGTCTACACGACCTCGGGAACCACATCGCAATCCAAGCTGGTTGTGCATGACCAGCACACCATGATTCGTCATGGCGCAGCCGTTGCACGCTTTCACGGCATTTCCTCCGATGACGCCATACTGATGGGGGCGCCGTTTTGCGGTGCATTCGGTTTTTCAGCCGCGCTGGCCGGTCTGGCATCCGGCGCATCCCTGGTATCCTCGCCAGTACTGGATCCTGCGCAGTGCGCACGCCAGATCAAGTGCTACAAGGCTACACACACCTTTGCAAACAATGAGCTGCTGGCCCGAATTCTCGATGCTACGGATGATGAAGCCGCCCCCTTCCCGTCTCTTCGCATTGCCGGGTTTGCCAGCTTCGCCCCGTCACTTGGGGATCTGCCAGCGCGCGCAGAGAAAGCCGGGATCGCACTGGTCGGGCTCTATGGTTCAAGCGAGCTGCAAGCCCTGGTGGCTGCGCAGCACGCCGATGCGCCGTTGGCCGAACGCGAGCAGGCGGGCGGCCGGCTGGCAGCGCCCGAAGCCAGGGTGCGCGCACGCGACGCAGAGTCCGGCGCCCTGCTCCCTCACGGCGAAGTGGGGGAAATCGAAATCCTCTCGCCCAGTCTGATGAAAGGCTACCTCGACAATGAGGAAGCAACGCGCAAGGCTGTCGATCCGGAAGGTTATTTCCGAACCGGAGACCTGGGACACACGATCGATGAGCGCACTTTTGTTTTCCACGCACGCAACGGAGATTTCCTGAGGCTGAGCGGCTTTCTGGTGAACCCCGTCGAGATAGAACAATTCATCGAGACGCTGGACGGAATAGCCGCCTGCCAGGTAGTGGGTGTGGTCCACCAAGGCAAGTCTGTACCTGTGGCCTTTGTCATCACGGATCAGGGCAGGCACATCACGGAAGAAAAGATTATCGAATATTGCCGTGCCAGCCTGGCCCGCTTCAAGGTGCCCGTGCGGGCTGGGGTCATCGATGCCTTTCCCGTCGTGGAAAGCGCCAACTCGAATAAAATCCAGCGAGGCAAGCTGCAGGATATGGCGCTTGCCCTGCTGGACGACTCCCGTCCAGAACAGGTCTCCACCCGCTGACGCCCGACATGGCGTTGGTTCGCAGCGCACGATCAGGAAGCATGAATAGATGTCCAAAGCCGAATTGAACAACGCCGTCATGAATCGAAGCCGCCTGCCGCTGTATCTGCAATTGGCGGCCGAGTTCCGGCGCTGCATCGATTCCGGCGCCTGGCCGGAATCCGAACGCATGCCCTCGCTCGAGATGCTGATGGAATCGTACAAGGTCTCGCGCATGACGCTGCGCCAGGCGCTCAGCGTTCTGGAAAGCGAAGGCCTGATCCGCCGCGCGCGCGGCAAAGGTTCCTTTGTAGAACCACGCCGCGCCAGCCCAGCTGTGCTGGCCATCCCTACCTCATGGAAGGAAGCGGTCGCGCTGAGCGATGTATTGGGCACGCACAGCATTGTCGAGTCCGAACAAATTATTGATCGGCTTCCCGATTCAGGCATGCGCTGCGCATCGCGGCCCGCCGAAAAATACCAGTATCTGTGCCGGCTGCACAGTACCGCAGGCCAACCGTTCTGCTACAGCGAGGTCTATATAGAAGACTCGCTGTTTCGCGCGCATAGAAAGAAATTCAAGGCACAGGCAGCCGCGTCGGTGATCGCCCGCATCCCTGGGCTGGAAATCACGGAATCCCGGCAAAAACTGACCATCATCCACGCCGGCTTCCAGTCAGCCAATGCCTTGCAGCTCAACCCCGGAGACAGTGTTGCCGAGGTACGCCGGCTGGCATGCGCGGATGGCGTCATCATCTATTACGCGCGGCTGGAATTTCCACCGCGCTTCGTTGAGCTGGAACTGGATCTGCTGGCGCGCTAGGCACGCCGCCGCGATGATGTCCGCGTGCCGCATGGACCGCACCCGCGGCAGGCGAACCGTCTCGTGAAGAACGCCGGCTTTGGGACCGAAGCTTCTCCGCCACAGGGGCGCCTTGGGCGCCGCATTGATATGGCCTCGCTTGACCTCGCCGTGAACGGCGAGGCTTGCGCTTTGGCGCGTGGTCAATTGGCCGGCATGGCGGCAATAGTCTGGGCCACCGCCGCCGTCAGCTTCTTGCCATACGGGACATGTAGGAACTCGTTGGGGCCATGAGCGTTGGATTTTGGACCGAGCACGCCACACACCATGAACTGCGACCGGGGAAAGCCTTCCTGCAGCAGATTCATCAACGGAATAGTCCCGCCCTGCCCGATATAGCCGCATGGCGCGCCATAGTGCTGTGCGGACGCCGCATCCAATGCCAGTGACAGCCAGTCTGCGGTGGGCGGCGCGTCCCAGCCGGAGGCAACGCCCGCATCGGGACGGAACACGACACGGGCGTTGTATGGCGCGTCCGCTTCCAGCAGGGCCTTGAGCTCCTGCGAGGCAGCAGCGCCGTCAACAGTAGGTGGCAAGCGCAATGACAGCTTGAAGGCCGTGCGCGGCCTGAGAACATTCCCCGCGCTGCCCAGGGGCGGCAAGCCTTCGGCACCCGTGACAGACAGCGTGGGCCGCCAGGTGCGGTTGATCAGAGCCTGCTCGGGATCTGTCGTCATGGGCAGTACAAAGCCACCGTCGGCGCCACAGCTCCAAGGCAGCCGCCGCCAGACTTCCTCGCCCAGGATATGCGCCGTAGCGCGCGCCTGCTCAATGCGCTCGGCAGGTATTTCGCAATGAAAGCTCTCCGGCAGCAGGCGGCCTGTGGCACTGTCTTCAAGACGGTCCAGCAGATGGCGCAATATGCGGAAGCTAGAAGGCACGACACCGCTGGCGTCGCCTGAATGCACACCCTCGTCCAGCACCTGTACCTCCAGCGTGCCGCTGACCAGCCCCCGCAGAGATGTGGTCATCCACAACTGTTCGTAGTTGCCTGCGCCCGAATCCAGACACACCACCAGAGCGACATTGCCCAGGCGCTCGCGCAGCGCATCGACATAAGGCAACAGGTCGTAGCTGCCCGATTCCTCGCATGTTTCGATCAGGCCCACGCAGCGCGGGCGAGGCACGCCCTGACGGTCCAGCGCCATGATGGCAGTGAGTGAGGCGTAGACCGCGTAGCCGTCATCGGCGCCCCCGCGTCCATACAACCTGCCATCCTCGTATTTCGGCGTCCATGGCCCCAGGCCATTGCGCCAGCCCGAGAACTCTGGCTGCTTGTCAAGATGGCCATACATGAGCACCGTATCGCCGTTATCCTTGCGCGTTGCCGGCGCGTCGAAAAAGATCACGGGGGTGCGGCCTGGCAGGCGCACTACCTCCAGGGTCAGCCCCGCAACCTTGCAAGACTGCACCCACTGGGCGGCATCGCGCACCACTCGGTCAATGTACTGGTTCTTTTCCCAATCGGGATCGAAAGCCGGGCTCTTGGCGGGAATGGCAATATAGTCTGTCAGCGCCGGAACGATCTCGCGGTCCCAGGTTTCGTCGACAAAGGCGCGCATTGCTTCCGGGTCCAGCCTGGAAGGCAAAGCGTCATCTGGAATACGTGCGTTCATCGGTTGCTCCTCCGTATCAGGGATATCCGCCGATTTTACGCCTCTGTGCCCCGAGCCCGGCGCTGCGGAAAAGCGCAGCCTGGCCCGGGCGGATATGGTACAACTTGCGGATGACGAACTGGTACATACTGCCCAACGGCAATCTCAAGCACCCCAACGGGCTGGAACTGCAGCCGGAGAAAGACTGGTTCCCCACTGACGCAAGCCTGGCAATATATACAGACGCACGCCGCGAAGCGGGCGCCGCCGAGGAAAAGATTATTCTCGAGCTCATGGAGCTGGCCATTGAATGCGAGGCCTGGGTCCGGGACAACCTGCGCTGACCCCAAAGGCTCGCAATCCGCGTCCCACTACCTCTGTGAACAACACGGTTTGGCATCGGTGCAATCCGGCACGAATCCGGCAAACGGCTGGGCGGACTATCTGTCCCATATTCTCGAGGCCATAGAACGCCCGGGCAGCTCACCGTTCTATCAGCTTATCGAGTGACAGCCCCTTTTCCTTGAGCAGCGCGTCCAGCGCGGGCCGCAACTTGCCCAGACTTTCATTCACGGTATCTCTGACAGTATCGACCATGACCTGGGTGCCGCGCTCGATCTCGATGTTCAGTCGATCACCCGCAACCTTCTGCTCGAACACTGTGGCGCGCCGGGTTTCGGGTATGAGCCAGACCTCGAACCAGCCTTCGGCCTTGTCCACCTCGGCAACCGTAAGGCTCGCCCCATTGACCGCGATATAGCCCTTGGCAAAGATGTATTTGCGAAACGCCCGCGGGATATGAATACGCAGCACCCTGTTGTTGTCCAGGTTGCGCACATTCTCGATCGCCGCCGAGAAATCTATATGGCCGGACAATGGGTGCCCGCCGATCTCGGCGCCGTCCCTGGCAGCACGCTCAACGTTGACGGTTGTACCCGGCGCGTAGCTGCCCAGGGTCGTCAGGTTCAGGGTCTGCAGCATCACGTCGAATTCCGCGCGCGTGGGCGAAAGCAGCTCGGTAACGGTCAGGCAGACGCCATCGACCGAAACACTGGCGCCTATGGAGAGCCCGTCGCAGAAACCTTGCGGAAACTCGATGGCAAAGGTTCGCAAGCCTTCGCGGTCATGAACCGATGCGACAGAGGCAATTGCCTGGATAATCCCTGTAAACATATCGCTACTCGCTATATTGAAGTTGTTCTTCCAGTTGCTGCAGATTCTCGACGGTCGACAGGCAGGCCCTTGCCGCCTCGGCCCCCTTGACCTTGAAATGCTCGAAAAAGAAAGCCTGGTGTTCCCGACCCGCGTGGAAATGATGCGGCGTCAACACTGCGGAAAACACGGGAACATCCGTATCAAGCTGCACACGCATCAATCCGGAGATTACCGCATCCGCGACAAACTCGTGGCGGTATATGCCGCCATCCACCACCAGCCCCGCAGCCACGATACCCATGTACTGGCCGCTGCGGGCAAGACGGCTTGCAAGCAGAGGAATTTCGAAAGCGCCGGGCACAGAGAAAAAATCGACGTTTTCCGCGTCGTGGCCCAGGCGGCCCAATTCGGCGACGAAGCCCTGTCTGCACTGGCCGACGATATCAGCATGCCAGCTGGCCTGAATAAAGGCGATACGTCCCGTATGCGCCGACGGGGCAACGATATTTGGGGAAAGCATGAAACGACTCCTGTTTTCGAATAAAACAAAAAACAGGGCTTGGTCTTTTCGACAGACAGGACACACACAGCCCGCAAACGACGAGGCCTTGCGGCCGCCCCGGAGCGCCCTGCCGACAGGAATCGCGCCGCGCTGGCCCCCTGCGCACGAAGGACGCCGGGAAGTTCCGTATATCCCGCTCTCTCTTTATCCGGACTATGACCGTCGGCCCCGGATTCACACCGGGTCTGCTGACCTCATCCAACGGGCATGACATGCCTTTCGTGGACGAGCGCTCGCGGGCTGGGCGCATTGCACGCCATCACCGCCGGTGGGGAATCTCACCCCGCCCTGAGAACGTTCTGCGCAACGGGGCATGCCCCGCAACGCTTGGAAAAATATACCACACGGACCAGCCCCCCGATCTGCTCCGCCGCTCAGCCCTGCTCCTGGGCCTCTTGCGCAGACGCCAGCGAGGGATAAGGACCATCGGTAAAAATGTAATGATCCAGCACCAGTTGAGCCAGCCTGCGCCGGTTGACCTTCCCCTGCGCATTGCGCGGAAACGCCTTTACCGCCACGTAGGCCCGGGGCCGCTTGTGCCGGGACAGCTGGCGTGCCTGCTCGCGGGCTGTCTCATCCCAGCCAGGCTGAGGGTTTTCGGCCACCGCCACAATCACTTCGCCCCAATAATCCGAAGGCACGGCAACAATGACGATATCCGCGCCGCTGCCGCCCAGCACCCATTGCACCTCGTCCGGGTTGACGCGATATCCCCCGGTCTTGATGACATCGGCCAGCCTGCCGGTCAGCCAGAGCCTGCCCTGCCCGTCCACATAGCCCTGATCGCCGGTCCGGTGCCAGCCATCGGGCTCATGTGGTCGCGGGCCATCCTGGTCCAGCATGCAGTCAGACATCTGCTGCCCGCGCAGCCATACCTCCCCCTCCCCCGCCATGTCCGCGCTTTCACCGTCAGGAACAGACGCGATACGGATCTCCACCCCAGGGGCAGGCCAGCCCACGCAGGTACCAGGCCCTTGTCCGGAAGACGCATAAAGCCGGGCCGACTCTCTGGCATCAAGCACCGTAATGGGGTTGATGCATTCCGTCTTGCCGAACGTGACGCGCAGCACGGGCCCAAACATCGCCGCTGCCGTTTCATATAGCGCCGCGGTAAGCGGCTGCGTGCCTGTGAAAACACAGCGGACGCCATCAAAACGGCGCTGACCGAGCACGCGAGCCAGCTTGGCCAGCATGGTCGGCGGCGCGAAAACGGCGGAGATGCTGCCCGCTTCAAGGTTCGTGGCAACGATGTCTGTCTGGACGCCATTGAGCAACAGCACCTCGCCGCCATAATCGCACCAGGCGAACGCAAGAAGCGAGGCGCCGTGCGTAAACGGCGTCATCAGCAGAATGCGTTCGCCAGGGGCAGGCACAAAAGGCATTGTCGCCTTGAGCAACTGTTCGCCTGCCCAGCGCCGCCCATGCGAATACACTGCCGCCTTGGGCAGGCCGGTCGTTCCCGAGGTAAATAAAATGCGTCCCGGCACCGAGGCGGAAACAGGCCCGCAAGAGATGCCCACGTCGCATGTCTCAATCTCGTCGACTACCAACGCCTCCAGCCCTAACGCTTGAACCTCCGGCGCACGCGCTGCGTCCGTCACGACCAGGCTGAACCCGGCAATACGCGCGCTCCATGCGATTTCCTGACTGGTATAGCCATAGTTCATGGGCGCCTCCGCGACGCCCGACACCTTCATGCCGTAGGAAACCCACGCGGCGGGCAGGCTGTTGGGCAGCAGCGATGCTACGCACCCGCCCTGTGCGCACTTGCGGCGCTGCAAGGCCAGTGCAAGCCCATGCGCCTTCCCGCACAAATCCTGGTACGAAAGCGTATGGGCCCCATCGGAGAATGCCGGCATTCCTGCAAACCGGTCGGCAAGCGTACGCAGTGCCGCGGACCAGGGTATTGCCGGCGCCTCATGCCCGCCCTGCGAGAACCCTATCACATCAACCTCCCCCCGATACGGGCATCAATGCCTGCGGCAGCCACAGCGAGATCGACGGCACATAAGTGATCAAGGCAAGCAGCACCAGCATAAGAACCACAAATGGCGCTGTACCGCGCGTAACCTCGAGCAGCGGCGTCTTCGAGATATTGGCGATCACAAACAGGTTCAGCCCGACCGGAGGGGTAAGCAATGCAATCTCCATATTGATCACCATGACCACCGCAAAATGCACAGGATCAATACCCAGCGGCCCCAGCATCGGAATGAGCAGCGGCAGGCAGATCAGCATCACGGAATAGACTTCCAGGAACATGCCCAGGAAGAGCAGAAGCAGGTTGATCGCAATGAGGAATTCCCAGCCCTTGATCTCGGACGATTCCACAATGCCGACCAGCCAGGCGGCAATGCCGCTTTCCGTAATCCAGTGTCCAAATGCCAGCGCCACGGCGACGATCAGCAGAATGGAGGCTGCATTGCGCACGCCCTCTGCCAGCAGCGGCAGAAGCTGGGAAAGCGTAATGCCCCGATAGACAAACAGCGACAGCAGGGCAGCGACAATAGCCGACAATGCTGCGGATTCCGTCAAGGTAACGATGCCGCCATAGAGCCCGCCCAGCACAATGACCGGAATGGCCAGCGCGGGCAACGCCCGCACCGTCTGGCGCACCTTGCCGCTCAGCGGAACAGACTCGTTGCCCGCATAGCCTTTTCGGCGGCTGAACCAGACAATATATGCGCCCAGGAACAGTACCTGCAGAAGCCCTGGTATCACCCCGGCGAGAAACAGCCTTGGTATTGAGGTATCGGCAAGCACGCCGAACACGACAAAAGCCAGCGAAGGCGGGATGAGAATCCCCAAGGTTCCGGATGCGCCCACAACACCAGCCGAAAAAGACCGGCTGTAGCCGCCCCTGTGCATGGCGGGCACGAGGATGGTGCCCATCGCGATCGCGGTTGCGACCGAAGATCCGCACATGGCAGCAAAAATGGCGCAAGATAGCACCGACACCAGCCCAATGCCGCCGGGCACCCTCCCTATCCAGCTTGCGGCCGCGTCGATCAGCGCCCGCGCCACCCCGCCACGCTCCATGAAGGTGGCGGCTATCACGAAATAGGGAACCGCCAGCAGCGTCGTCGAGTTCAGCTCATCGATAAGCTTCTGCGCATAGGACAGCAGGCTGCCATCCATGCCGAACAGCGCGGCACCCGTGACGCCCAGGGCAAGGTAGATGGGAACGCCAAGGACCAGCAACACCAGGAAGGAGCTCAGGAGCAGGCCACTCACGATTGCCTCCGGGGACGGAAAAAGCGCGCGATGCGTAACACATAATGTATTGCCATGAGCAGACACCCGGTGGGCAAGGCCGCGAAATAAATCCATAGCGGAAAGCGCAGGGAGCTGATCGACAGGTCGCCGAAGTCATACGACTGCCAGGTGATGATGGTCCCGTAGTACACGAGCATGCACGAAAACCCCAGGCCGAGCAGGTCGCCGAAGAGCAGCAGCCTGGCCTGGGCCGGCTTGCTGAACATGCCGACAAACAGGTCTGCCTTCACATGCCTGTCGGTGGCGGTTACCACGCCCAGCACCAGGAAGATCGCCCACACAATAATGTAAACCTGGACCTCATCACTCCAGTCCAGCGTGTACGCGGGCGCGAAATAGCGCACCAGGATGTTGTAACAGCAGACCATCAGCGCAGCCAGCGCCAGTGCGCCGACGATGGTCTGCTCCAGGCGGGTTCCCGAAGCATCCGCACCTGTTTCCAGTTCAGAGGCGGCCTTATCCGCCAGACCCTCGTACAAGCCCCCCCGAACGGAATCCCTGGGTGTCAGGGACGGCTCGCCATGGGTAGACTGCTCATGCATGTCAGGCCGCGCGATGACGGATGAATATGCCTTGGACATCAGAACTTCACCCCTGCGGCGCGAAGCTCGTCCATGGCAATATCAGCCATGTCCTGGTCAATCTTCATTTCCTTGATCACGCCAGGCTGAATGCTCATCAGGGAGGAGCGCATGGCGGCTATGCTTTCGGGCGACGGTTGCGCCATCTTAACGCCGTGATCAATCAGCGTCTGGCGGGCATCCTGCTGGGCCTGGCCTGCCATCTTTCGCTGCTGCGTCACGGCAATATCCCAGGATTCAAGAATGGCATCCTGGATATCCTTGGGCTGCTTGTCCCAGAACGACAGCCTGATCATGGGCACATACTGTCCCATGAACTGATTGTCTTCGAAAGCGTACTTCAGGCCGGAATCATACAGCTTGGCAGTCGCCGCGCTTTCGTGCGTGGTAGCCACCCCCTGGACCACGCCCTGGCTCATGGCAAGCGGCAGATCGGGATATGGAATCAGTGTCGGCACGACGCCCTGGAACTTGAGCCGTTCCGCATTGGCGGTTCCCCCCGAGAAACGTATCTTCATGCCCTTCAGGTCATCGTAAGAGGTGATTTCCTTGGTGGTGCTGTAGAAATGTTGCATGCCAAGATCGGCCCATTTCCCCAGGATCTTTACCTTCAGCCGATCCTCCATACGCTTGTTGAGCGAATCGCCAAGCTTTCCATCCATCACAGTGTGCACCGTATCCGGATCGACGCCGTAGAACATGGGCAAGGTCTGAAGCGCGACGTTGGGAACCAGCCCGTCAAGCTGCCATGTTCCCGGAACGCCCATCTCGATGGCGTTCTGCCGCAGCGCCTTGGGAACGTCCCGGTCGCGGTAAACCTGGCCGCTGGGGTAGATCTCGATATCAAGTTTGTCGCCCACGCGCTTCTTGAGCTCCTTGGCAAAAATATCGACCCCTTGGTTTCTGACATGGGTTGGATTTGTGTCGAGAGATATGCGGAACTTTTCCTGGCTCGAAGCTGCAGCAGGTGCAAGCACAGATATGGTGGCCGCAGCATAGCCCAGAAGGGCCAGCGCCTTACGAATCTTCATCATTGTCTCCGTTGTTGGCTTGAATAATTCGTGCCTTGGAACGATGCTGACCAGGCTTTTTTTCAAATGTACCTACATTTGAATTTCTTGTAAAGAATATTGCCGCACATTGATTTGATTTTCTCTGTTTCAAGGTACGTACATTTAAGGTACGTACATACGATCGAGAATGCCGATCGAGAATGCCGACTTGCGGCGGATCAAGGCCTGCACCACAATGGACACTGCACCCGGATCGGGCGCATGATTCCCCGCAACAGACACCTCTACCAAATCATCATGAGCACAACAAAGACCAAAAAGGAAACCCAGACCTCCCAGCCGCGCTACCTCTGGCTGAGGGAATGCCTGCTCAGGGACATCACCAACGGCAAATATCCAGTGGGCAGCCTGTTGCCCGGAGAAAATGAGCTGACCCAGCTGTATGGCGTAAGCCGCCATACGGTGCGTGAAGCCTCGCGCAAGCTGGCGGATGACGGGCTGATCTCGCGTCACCCAGGTATAGGCACCATCGTCTGCTCCCGCAAGGAAAAGCCGGTCTATGTTGCCGCCCTGGGGACATTGCCAGAGCTTTTCGACTACACCAATTCCACACGCGTCGAGGTGCTGGGCGGCAAGGAAATCATTGCCTCGCAAGAGCTGGCTGACACGCTGGAATGCGAGGACGGCTCTGCATGGCTCGAACTCGAAGCCCTGCGCTTCCCAAGAGGAAAAGACATACCCATCTCGTATACCCGCATTTACCTCAGGCCGGAATTTTCAGACATCCGGGAACAGCTGCACGGCAATCACGCCAGCATCTACAGCATGCTGGAAACACTTCACGGGCAAACCATACACACTGTCAGGCAGGAGATCGCGGCGGGGCTGTTGCCGGCCAGCGCAGCCAGACTGCTGGGCGTCAAGCCGCGCACGCCTGCCCTGCATCTGCAACGCTCCTACCTGGACAAGAAGGACCGCCTGCTGGCAGTTTCCTCGAATCTTTACCCGGTGGGAAGGTTCGAGCTGCGCACATCATGGACGCGAAGCGGCAAGCGCAAGCAGCGCTGATTTCCCTTCCCGCAGGCACCCCCGCCTGCGCCGCATCCCCCGGAGGTTGACAGGGCTTATTCGTGCATCTACCATGTGTACGTACATTTAATGTACGCACATTTGAATAAGAACTGCCATCGGACCGGGGACTTCATGCCATCAGATACCAGTAGCACCGCAAACAGGACGAAACCATTTTCCGGCCTTGTTGTCGTCGAGCTGGGTCACAGCGTGTCGGCTCCCTTTGCCGGGCAAATTCTTGGTGATCTTGGCGCACGCGTCGTCAAGGTGGAGAAGCCCGAAGGCGACGACGCCCGGAAATGGGGCCCCCCTTTTGTAAACGGGGCATCCAGCATTTTCCAGGCGCTGAACAGGAACAAGGAATCCGTAGTATGTGATCTGCGCTCCCAGAGCGACAGCGATGCATTGAAGCAGTTCATTGCAGGCGAGGCTGATATCGTCCTGCAGAACCTGCGCCCCGGGCACGTCGAAAAACTGGGCCTGGGCGCGGAAGACATGATGGCATTGAATCCGAGGCTGATCTATTGCAACATGGGCTCATTCGGAAATCGCGGCCCGCTCAAGGACAAGCCTGGCTACGACCCCTTGATGCAGGCATTCGGCGGCATCATGAGCACCACTGGCCATCCCGGCCAGGCGCCCGTGCGCGTCGGGCCTTCCATCGTCGACATGGGCACCGGCATGTGGGCCGTGATCGGCATACTGACTGCCCTGCTCGAACGCAAGGACAGCGGCCTGGGGCGCATCGTGGATGTGTCCCTGTTCGAGACAGCGGCCTGCTGGGTTTCACTGCTTGCCTCCCAGTGCCAGGCCTCGGGCCAGCCGCCGGGCCGGCAAGGCTCAGGCGCCTCAGGCATAGTCCCTTACAAGGCATATTCGACAAGCGACGGCCAGGAAGTCGTTGTCGCAGCCGGCAGCGACGGGCTGTTCCGCAAGCTGGCAGATGCGCTCGGACATCCGGAATGGCTGAGCGACCCAAGGTTCTCTGATAATCCGTCGCGCGTTACCCACCAGCGGGAGCTTTATGCGATGCTGGACAACATTTTTGCGCAGTCATCTTCCGAGGAATGGCTCGCGCGCATGGACGAAGCTGGCATCCCGTGCTCGCCCGTACAGGACCTGTCGCAAATGCTGGCACACCCCCAGACGAGCGCCCTGGGCCTGCTGCAGCCCGTCCCCGGCACCGATATGGAATTCATCGGGCTGCCCCTGAGCCTGGACGGCTTGCGTCCGGCGCCTTATAGCGCGCCACCCGCCCTGGGACAGCATACAAACCTCATCGTCACGCATCCGGAGCGCACGGAATCATGAATCTGCCTCAATACGAAACACTGGCCACCAGCACAAGCGAACCAAATATTCTCGTGGTGACACTCAATCGCCCTGAGGTGGCCAACGCGATCAACACCCAGATGGGTCGGGATCTGCTGGATCTATGGACGCGCCTGACCGAGGATGCAAGCGATATCCGCTGCATCATACTGACAGGCTCGGGCGACCGCATCTTCTGCGCGGGCGGGGATCTCAAGGAACGCAATGGCATGACACGCGAGCAGTGGCAGCGCCAGCATGAACTTTTCGAACGCCAGTACTGGACACTCACGGACCTTCCCATACCCGTCATCGCCGCCGTGAATGGACATGCTTATGCGGGCGGCTTCGAGATGGTGCTGTCCTGCGATTTCGCCTATGGCTCCAGCACAGCACGATTTGCACTGACCGAAGTGTCGCTGGGCATCATGCCCGGCGCTGGCGGGACGCAGAATCTCCCGCGCGCCATTGGGGAGCGGCGGGCCAAAGAAATGCTGATGACTGCACGTCCCATTACCGCACAGCAGGCACATGAATGGGGCGTGCTCAATGAGATCTGCGATCCGGACCAGTTGATGCCTCGCGTGCTCGATACAGCCAGGGCCATTGCAGGGAATGCACCGCTTTCGATCCGCCAGGTCAAGAAGTCGGTTCGCTATGGCATGCAGATGGAGCTGAAAACCGCCTACCGTTTCGAGGTCGAGGCCTACAACCATCTGGTGGAAACAGAAGACCGCTATGAGGGCGTGCGCGCCTTCAATGAAAAACGCCGCCCCGTTTTCAAGGGGCGCTAGACAATCAGGCCGTGCGCCATGGAAACAGCATTCACGGCGCAAGGCCGGAACAAGGAGTCATGATGAGCAACCTTGACGTTACTGTACGGGAAGTAGGGCTCAGGGATGGACTGCAGATTCACCCTACTTTCATGCCCACGGAAAAGAAGCTGCAATGGATACGCGAGGAAGCCGCGGCCGGCGTGCCCGAAATCGAGGTCACCTCCTACGTTCCCCGCTCCCTCATTCCTCAGTTCGCGGACGCCGAAGAGGTCACGACCAAGGCACTGGACGTGCCAGATCTGGTCGTTTCCGCACTGATTCCCAATCTGCGCGGTGCAGAACGAGGCATAGAGCTGGGCGTACACAAACTGAATTTTGTGATGTCCGTAAGCCGGACTCACAACCTGAAGAATGTCCGCCGGGAGCGGGAAGAATCCGTCGCGGATTTCCGCCGTATTGTGGAGCTGGTACGCGCACAGCCTCCGGAGAAGCGCCCCCTCATCGTGGGCGGCCTGGCAACTGCCCTGGGCTGTTCCTATGAAGGGAAAGTGCCGGTCGATGACGTCGTGAAGTACGCCGTGGCGCTTGCCGAGGCAGGCGCTGACGAGATTGTTGTACCGGACACCGTCGGGTACGCCGATCCCGCACAGGTTCGCGAGGTCTTCAAGGCTGTCATGAATGCGGTTGGATCATTGCCCGTCGCCGCGCATTTCCACGATACACGGGGCCTTGGGCTCGCCAACGTCACTGCCGCACTAGAGTGCGGCGTGCGCAGCTTCGACGCTTCTCTGGCAGGGATAGGCGGCTGCCCTTTCGCGCCGGGGGCCACCGGCAATATCGTCATGGACGATCTGTGCTTCATGCTGGACTCCATGGGCCTGCGCACCGGCGTGGACCTCGAGCGGCTGCTTGAGGTCCGCAACATTGTCAGCGAAACACTGCCGGACATTGCCATGCAGGGCGCACTTGCCCGCGCCGGACTGCCGCATGACTACCAGACCGCTGCACAGCGCAGCCATGCGTGAGCCACGCTCCAACCTTATCGCCACCAGAGCAAAAAACCATGAATGAGCAAACCCGGTATGAAAACGTGCATATGCCCCTGGGGGAGGATTTTCCCGACATACGCGAAAGCGTGCGCAAGATATGCGCCGATTTTCCAGGCGCATACTGGCGCGACCTTGAGGCACAGGAAGCCTACCCTACGGAATTCGTGAAGGCGCTCACCGATGCCGGCTATCTGGCAGCATTGATCCCTGAAGAATATGGTGGCGCAGGCTTGCCGCTGCGCGCTGCGGCCGTCATTCTGGAGGAGATCCATGCCGCAGGCTGCAACGCCGGTGCATGTCATGCGCAGATGTATATCATGGGCACGCTGCTGCGTCATGGCAATGAACAACAGAAGCGCCAGTACCTGCCGCAGATCGCCAGCGGCGCGCTGCGCCTGCAGGCATTTGGCGTCACGGAACCCACCAGCGGCACAGACACCACCAAGCTGAAGACCCGAGCGGTTCGCGAAGGCGATGTTTACCGCATTCATGGCCAGAAGGTCTGGACCTCGCGCGCCCTGCACTCCGATCTGATGCTGCTGCTTGCCCGCACTACCCCCCTGGAACAGGTCGAGCGCAAGACAGATGGCCTGTCCGTATTCCTGGTTGACCTGCGCCAATGCCGCGGCCACGGCGTCGAGATCAAGCCGCTGGCCGCGATGATCAACCACAACACAACAGAAGTGTTTTTCGATGGCGCCGAGGTTCCCGCGGAGAATCTGATCGGCGAAGAAGGAAAAGGCTTTCGCTACATCCTTGACGGCATGAACGCCGAGCGCATCCTGGTTTCTTCCGAAGCGCTGGGCGATGGCCGGTGGTTTACCAAAACTGCCACCAACTATGCCAAGGAGCGCGTCATCTTCAATCGGCCTATAGGACGCAACCAAGGCATACAGTTTCCGATCGCGCGTGCGCATGCGGAACTTGAGGCGGCAGACCTCATGCTACGCAAGGCCGCAGCATTGTTCGCGGCCGGACTGCCCTGCGGCGCCGAGGCGAATATCGGAAAAATGCTTGCCTCTGAGGCTGCGTGGCATGCAGCGGAAGCCTGCCTGCAGACGCATGGCGGCTTTGGCTATGCCCGGGAATATGACGTGGAAAGAAAATGGCGCGAAACACGCCTGATGCAGATCGCCCCCATTTCCACCAATCTGATCCTGGCATACGTAGGCGAGCATATTCTCGGCATGCCGCGATCATACTGACAGCGCAATACACGCTGCTTATCCAACGAGGAGCATATGATGCCAGGCCTGACCGAAACGCTATCCCGCTTCGCGGCACACCCGCCCGTGGAATCCATGACAGAGGAGGTTCGCAGCCTGATCAGGACCGGGTTCATTGATACGATTGCCACCATGATTGCCGGGCGGGACGCCGACGTTGTGAAAATCGTCCGTTCATTTGTGCAGCAGCGCCGATCCACGGCCACGGAAGCCCGCATACTCTTTCTCGACGAGCTGACCGCAAGCAACGACGCAGCGCTCATCAATGGCAGCGCGGCACATGCCCTGGATTATGACGACGTGGCGCTGGGAGGCCATCCAAGTACGGTGCTGGTTCCCGCCATTCTCGCTGAAGGAGAGCGTCTGGATGTCAGCGGCGCGCAGGCCCTGAACGCCTATCTCGTCGGATATGAGACATGGGCCGAGCTCTTCACCCGCGACCCCGACGCCTATCATCTGAAAGGCTGGCATCCCACTGCCGTTCTCGGCACAGTAGGTGCTGCCTGCGCAATTGCCTATCTGAACAAGCTGTCTGTGGAGCAGTGCAACAACGCAATCGCGCTGGCCGCCAGCATGGCCAGCGGTCTGGTCGCAAACTTCGGCACAATGGCCAAACCCCTGCACGCGGGACGCGCGGCATCCTGCGCCATTGATGCTGTACGCCTGGCTGCGGCCGGGCTTACTGCCGCACACGATGCATTGGAACACCATGCAGGATACCTTGCGGCCCTCTCCCCCAAAGGCGCGGCGAACCGCGAGGATGCAACAGATCTGGGCAACAGGCTGCGTATACTTGAAACCGGGCTCTCGATCAAGAAGTATCCCATGTGCTATTCCACCCATCGAGTGATCGACGGAGTACTGGATCTGGCAGACGCCCATGCCATTCAGCCTTCGCACGTTGCCGCTGTTCACGCCACGATCGGCATCAGCCAGGCATCCATGCTGCGCAATCATGCGCCCGTGACCGGTCTTGAAGCGAAATTCAGCCTGGAGTTTGCTGTCGCAGCAGCCCTGGATGCCGGCAAGGTCGGGCTTGCCGAGCTCACTGACGAATATGTAAACCGCCCCGAGGTTAGGGATCTGATGAAGCGGGTCCACATCGATACCATCGACTCGCACTGCCCCATCGAGCCGGTTTTCGCGCTCAATGACCACGTCACGATCGAACTGCGGGACGGACGCAGGCTTTCCTCCGGCGATATCCGGTTCGCTCGCGGCAACGCCATGCTTCCCCTGGATATGCGGGAGCTTCAGTCCAAATTCATGGATTGCTGCGCATCAGCCTCCGACCTGGACGCCGCCGCATTGTATGATCGTCTCAGCGCTCTTGAAACTGTTCAGAGCGTGAGAAGCCTGATTCCAGCCCGCGATGCGGCTACAGCCTGACGACAATCCGCGGAAGATACAACCGGGCGCGAGGGACGTTATTAGCTAGACCAAGGCAAAATGAAGCCACGAACAACCGATACCACAGATACTGCCACCTTCGTGCTTCTGCATGGCGCCTGGCATGGCGCATGGTGCTGGAAGCATGTATCCGCACGCCTGCGCGCCGCCGGGCACAAGGTCTACACGCCGACGCTGACAGGGCTCGGAGAACGCTCGCATCTGTTGGGACCCAATATCACGCTGGAAACCTGTGCGCTTGATCTGACCAACGTGTTTCTGTGGGAAGACTTGCGTGACGTGGTGCTGGTAGGCCACAGCTTCGGCGGCATTGCCGCCAGCGCGGCTGCGGATCGGATCCCGGAACGCATTAAACATCTGGTGTTTTTGGATTCACTGATAATCCAGGGCGGACAAAGCCCCTTCTCTGTCGTTCCAGCCGACGTTGCCCAGGCGCGGCGCGAACTGGCAAGACAAAGCCCGGGAGGGCTGTCCATTCCCGTTCCCCCGCCAGAAGCCTTCGGCGTCACCGATGCCGCCGACGCGCAATGGCTGCGGGAAAAATGTACGCCGCACCCCGTTTCGACATATGAATCGACCTTGACGCTGCAGCACCCTATAGGCAACGGCCTGCCAACGACCTATGTGGCGGTCCGGCCCGAATACGCTCCACTGGCCGCCGTACGGCAATGGGCCCGCACCCGGCAAGACTGGAATTACCTTGAGATCGACGCGGGCCACGATGCCATGGTTACATCACCTGACACCGTTGCCGACCTGCTGCTGCATGTTGCCGCGCCGCTTCAGGCTCACGTTGAATAAGTATCTGCGGTATCTGCGCCTGCCTTATCCCAGCCTTTCCAGAGGATCCTGGCGGTAGTAGGTGCGAAGCAGGGCGTACCATTCGGGCAGCTTGCGCGCGAGTGGCGCCGGATCAACGAAGAAACCTTCAGAGCTGACCGCAAAGAACTCGGCCGGATCCGTGGCAGCATAGGGATCCAGCGGCAAGGTGTCGTACCATGGCGAGGCCTGGTCTGATTCAGGATCCACATCGGAAGGAATGGCCGCTTCGACCGCCTCGAGCGCACGGCAGAACGCATCATAGGACTCATCCAGCACGCTTGCCCAATGCCTGGCCTGAATATCGCGGCGCATATGCAGGCTGGGGATGCCATCTGCCTCTCCCGCATACAGATCAAGCTTGTGCGCGAACTCGTGTATGACCACATTGACGCGCGGATCTTGACCGCCAGCACTGTCCTCCCAGGAGAGGATGACAGGCCCGCCCTCCCATGCCTCGCCCGAAGCCTCCGTCACATACTCGTGCACGACACCGCTTTCGTCGACATCTGTGCGCGGAATGAGAAAGCCGCCGGGATACAGGATGATCTCCGTCCATCCTTCATAGAGCGCGGGGTCGAGCGCCAGGATGGGCAAGGCCGCCTGAATCGCCACAGACAGCATGATGTCCGAAGTGACTTCGAGGCCCTGGGCGCCGCTGAACGATTTGCTGGCAAGCAGCCATGCCGCACGCTCTCGCAAGGCAGCGTCCTGTTCCGCTGTCAACCCAGCCAGGAAAGGATGCCGCCGCACCCCTGTCTGCCACGCGTCATCGGATATCTGTGCCAGCTCGCGCGCCACCCGACGCCGCGACGCACCCCGGCCTGCAAGCCATCTAAGCATGAGCCACCCCCGTAGGAACCGCAGGGATACTAGCACACAGGCTGCGAACCTGCCTCGCCTGCCATCCCTCGTTGCACAGGCTCGCGCAAGGCTGCATCGCCCCCAGGAGCCGCCTGCAACCGGAGTGGCGCCTTGGCCGCTTGCCCGACAGCAGCACCCCGTGCAAGAATCGTGCATCGACACTCTTTCCCTTCAGGAGCCATGCACGTCTGTATCATTGGCGCCGGTGTCATCGGCACGGCCACGGCCTGGCAGTTTGCGCGGCAGGGCGCGCGCGTCACGCTGCTCGATGCAGGCACAGGCCCCGGGCTGGCCACCAGCTTTGCCAACGGCGGCCAGCTCAGCTACAGCTATGTCGCGCCGCTTGCCGATCCAGGCGTATTTCCGAATCTGCCCAAATGGCTGCTGGACCAGGGCTCTCCCCTGCGTTTCCGGCCCCGGCTGGACCCCCAGCAATGGCGATGGTGCCTGCAGTTCCTGCGGGCCTGCCGCGCCGACACCGCCAGGCAGACAACTGCCGCGATGCTGACGCTATCCTACCTCAGCCGGGATACGCTGCAGGCCTGGATGCAGGACACACCCATTGATTTTCATCACCGCCGCAACGGCAAGCTGATCGCCTACCGCAACCCTGCGCTGCTGGACAAAGCCCGCACGCTGGTCCAATACCAGGCAACGCAAGGCTCTGAGCAGCGTGTGCTGGAACGCGATGCCTGCGTGGAGCTTGAACCCGCCCTGGCCGGCCTGGGTGACCGGCTGGCCGGAGCCATCTATACGCCCAGCGAAGAGGTCGGCGACTGCTACCTGTTCACCCAGGGCCTGTTCAACGCGCTGCGGGATCGGGATGGTTGCGATATCAGGCTGGAAGCCCGCGTAGCATCACTCAGGCGCGAACGCGGCCACATCACAGCCGCGATGCTGGACACAGGCGAGCCGGTGGCAGCCGACCATTTCGTCATGGCGGCGGGGCTTGCCAGCCGCGGTCTGCTGCGCGGCATCGGCCAGCACGTTCCCCTGTATGGCCTGAAAGGCTATAGCCTCAGCGTGCCCGCCAATGGCGCCGCCGCGCCCGCCATCAGCGTCACGGACTACGAACGCCGCATTGTGTATGCGCCCATCGGCCCGGTGCTGCGCATTGCCGCCATGGTGGACATGGGCGAGCCAGGTCCGGCCATCAACCCTCGCCGCATGAGCCTGCTCATGCGCCAGGTCGATGACACGTTTCCAGGGCTGGCGCTTGGGCAGGCGACACAGTGGGCAGGCGAGCGTCCTGCCACGCCGAGCGGGCGGCCCCTGATCGGGCGCGCCCGATCAGCCGACAACCTGTGGCTCAATATCGGACATGGCGCATTGGGCTTTACGCTGGCCTGCGGCAGCGCCGTGCTGCTCGAATCTCTGGTAGCCGGCCGCGGCCCCGCCAGCGATCCGCACGCTTTTGCTCCCTGACCAGGACATCATGACAGAACGACTACAGCCCGACACTCGGGAAAGCTATTCGCATTTCACCCCCATCAGCACCCGCTGGATGGACAATGATGTATACGGGCACGTGAACAACGTGGTTTACTACTCGTGGTTCGACACGGCCGTCAATCGCCTCCTGATCGAGCAAGGCCTGGCGGGCGCGGCGCTGCCCGATGCCATCGGCCTGGTGGTGGGGACGCAATGCCAGTATTTCGAATCGGTGTCGTTTCCGACCCCCGTAGAGATAGGCTTGCGGGTTGTCAGGCTGGGCGGCAGCAGCGTCAGCTATGAGCTTGGCGTGTTCACGAGCGCTTCGCAACTGGCGCACGCCCGGGCAAGTTTCACGCATGTCTACGTGGATCCGGAGACGCGCCGGCCTGTATCACTGCCCGAGCGGGTGCGGGAAACGCTGGGCAATTACGCGGTGGGCGCCTGATGGCGCTTGCATCCTCGAAAATGCGGCGCCGCTAGCGAACCTGCTTCTTGTCCAGCTTGCGCGCCAGCGTGCGCCGATGCATGCCCAGGCGCCGGGCCGCTTCCGAAATATTGAAATCTGTGGCGACCAGCATTTCGTGGATGCGCTCCCATTCCAGCGTCTTGATGGAAGCCTGGCGCTTGGCCAGCTCGACATCTGTATTGCCTTCTGTGAGCTGGAAGGCGCGCTCGATATCGTCGGTATTGGATGGCTTGGCCAGATAATGACACGCACCCAGCTTGATCGCTTCGACGGCTGTCGCAATGCTGGCAAACCCGGTAAGCACCACGATAAGCATGGAAGCATCATGCTCATGCAGCCGTTGCACGACCGCCAGCCCCGATGCCTCGCCATTGAGCTTGAGGTCTACCACCGCATAGCCGGGCTCATGCTCTTCAAGCAAAGTCTGCACGCCCTCAATGCTGTCGGCGCTGATGACGCGATAGCCTCTTCGCTCGAAGGAGCGCGCCAGCGTGCGCGACAGCGCAGCGTCGTCCTCGACCACCAGCAACAGCCTTTCGCTGCCGGAGGCATCCGATCCGCTGGCATCGGAAGTGAAGAACTCCGGCCTTGAGGCCGGAGCTTCTCCGCCACAATGCAGGGGCGCCTTTGGCGCCGCATTGATATGGCCTGGCTTGACCTCGCCGTCAACGGCGAGGCTTGCGCTTTGGCGCGTGGTCTTGGCTGGATCATTCGTCATCGACAGGCTCCTCTGGCGTAAGCGATGCAAGCGGCAGACGGATCACCACCGACGCGCCGCCAAACGGCAGGTTGCGCGCCACCAGGCTGCCGCTGAGCGTGCGGGCGACATTCAAGGAAAGAAACAGCCCCAGGCCGCCGCCTGGCCTGCCTTTACTGGACTGGTATGGCTTGCCAAGGTTTTGCAGCATGTCCGGCTTGAAGCCTGGGCCTATGTCGGCCACCTCGAGCACGAGATCGCCTTCTTCCCGCGTGACGGTAAGCTGCTGCCCCCTCGGAGAAGCCTCCTGGGCATTGTCCAGCACATTGCAGATCATCTGCTTGAGCGCTCGATCGGAGATGATGCTGACATCGTCCCCGAAATGGTTATCGTACGTCAGGCGGTTGGCGGGCCTGGCTTTTCGCCACTGCGATACCAGTGTATCGAGAAACTGCCTGACCGTTGTTTCGGACATTGTCTCGCCTCGTGCCTCACCCGCCGACATCAGGATGCCGCTGACGATGGCCTTGCAGCGCTGCACCTGCGCCTGCATTTCCTGGATGTCCTGCATCCGCTCGGGATCGCCCGAAGGCTGCGCGTGCGCCCAGTCTCCGAGAATGATATCGATGGTCGCCAGCGGCGTACTGAGCTCGTGCGCCGCTCCTGAAGCCAGCAGCCCCATGTGTACGATATGTTCTTCCTCGGCGGCGCGCTGGCGCATGGCAGCCAGGCGGGCATCGCGCGCACGCAGGTTTTGGGTGATGCGGGTAATGAAAATTACCAGCAAGGCGGCATTGAGCAGGAAGCAGATCAGCATGCCCAGCACGAATGGCGCGGGCAGGCCCTGCAATGGGTCCTGGGGCAGCGGCAGCGGGCGGTTGGCGACCGCCAGGCCGCCGAATGCCAGCGCGCTGAGCAAGACAACAGCCCATGTCGCCGCCGACTTAAGGAGTACCGCCGCCAGCGCAACCTGCAGCAGGAACAGGAAAACAAAGGGGTTGGTGGTGCCGCCGCTGAGATAGAGCTGTATGGTCAGCGTTGCGACATCCAGCAGCAGGGCAAGAAAAAGCTCAACCTGGGTAACTGGCGTCCGTATGCGCAGGCGCAGCAGGCTGAACAGATTGAACACCGCCAGCCCGAACACGACCAGCAGCATGGTCTTGTATGGCAGCAGGATTCCAAAGCTGACCTGAGTGACAAAGATCGTGATCACCTGCCCGAGCACGGCTATCCAGCGCAGCTGGATAAGCTGGCGCAGATTATGCCGGCTGGTGGCGCTGCTGGGGGCAGCCTCTTCGCCCCCCGATGAAGCCATAGTAGACATCATGAGGAATGCTCTCCGGTTGCATGACGCCCGCCGCGCCGCTGCCGATATTCGAGATATGCGACATATCCCGTGGCTGCGGCAACCATGAGCGCCAGCAGATACCAGGTAATGGCATAGCTGAGATGATTATCCCTGAAATGCACAACAGTCAGGCCAGGCACCGGCCAGCGCGACGGCGGGCCAGCAATTTCACCCGGTGGGCGCGCACCCGGCGCAGCAGCTTCATCGACAAAGTATGGCGCCATCGGCGCGAGGCCCAGTTGAGCGCCAATGGCCTGTACATCACGGGAATACCAGCGTCCGTCAGCGGGGGCGTTATGCCGCAGGAAACCGCCGCCCGGTTCCGTCACACGCAGCAGCCCCGTGATCGTCATCTCTCCCTCAGGTTGCGCCGTACCGCGCATCGCCGGATCGCGGCGTTCCGGCGTCACAAAACCCCGATTGACCAGCACATAGCCGCCGTTCGCCTGCCGCAACGGAGTGAGCACCCAGTAGCCGCCACCGTAGTCAGTCGTTGCCTGCACGAATGTTTCGTCCTCGTTGAGGAATGTGCCGGTAACAGTCACCCTGCGATATTCGTCACGCTGCGCGCTTACTGCGGGCCAATCGGCCTCTGCCGGCGCGGGGACTGGTACGGCATGAATACGCTCACTGACCCGCGCTATCAGGTCGTGCTTCCAGGCCAGGCGATGCACCTGCCATGTGCCCAGGGCAACAAAGCCGCAGAACGTAGCCAGCGCAACGACCGCCCATAGCAACAACACCCCCGGACGGTGTGTCCGGGGGTGTGTTGCTGCTGATTCAAGCGATGACTCAACAGGTGAATAGCGTGGCATCGAGTCGAGAAACCCGCCGCCGTTTCACGACCCTGAGGTCATGTCGTGAAGCATGTGCGGCATCATGTTGGTATTCATATGGTACATCACCCACAGCGAGCCAGCCATGGCGATGACCACGATAACCACTGTGAAGATCAGCGCCAGCATGGTCCAGCCGCCTTCGGAACGGAAGTTCATGTGCAGGAAGTAGATCATGTGAACCACCATCTGCATCGCACCAATGAGCAGGATGACCAGGCCGGTTGTGGCCGGGCTTTCGATAATATTGCCCATGACCAGCCAGAACGGTATCACCGTCAGGATGACCGACAGGATGAAACCTGTCATATACCCCTTGAAAGTGCTTGGCGCGTGGCCGCCCTCATGCCCGGGGGCGTCATGGCCATGTGCGTGGTTATGGTTTGCGCTCATTACAGCACCCCCATCAGGTATACAAAGGTAAAGACACCGATCCAGACCACATCCAGGAAGTGCCAGAACATCGACAGGCACATCAGGCGGCGGCGGTTCTCAGGGATAAGACCGTGGCGCTTGAGCTGGAACAGCAGCGTCACCAGCCAGATCACGCCGAATGTCACGTGCAGGCCGTGCGTGCCCACCAGGGTGAAGAAGGCTGACAGGAAAGCGCTGGACTGCGGGCCCGCACCGATATGGATCAGGTGCGCGAACTCATAGATTTCCAGGCTCAGGAAGGCCAGGCCGAACAGGCCGGTAATCACCAGCCAGCCTATCGTGCCGCCCAGCTTGTTCTCCTGCGACTTCAGCATGGCAAAGCCGTAGGTGATGGACGACAGCAGCAGCATCGCGGTGTTGAGCGCCACCAGGGGCAGCTCGAACAGCTCTGCGCCTGAAGGGCCGCCGGCATAGCTGCGGCCCTGCACGCCATATACCGCGAACAGGCAGGCAAAGATCAGGCAGTCGCTCATCAGGTAGATCCAGAACCCCAGGAGCGTTCCGTTCTCGGGGTGATGGTCTTCCTTGACCAGGAACTCGGGCGCGGCGGACTGGCTGGCGGCGCCCGGATGACGGATGGCAGTGGTATCAGACATGGTTGGCAAGCTGCAGGGTACGCTCATTTTCAACACGCGCGACTTCCTCGGCGGAGATGTGGTAGTCGCGGTTGTAATTGAAAGTGTGATAGATGGAATAGATGACGGTCGCGGCAAACGAGATGACAACCAGCGGCCACATGTGCCAGATCAGGGCGAAACCGCACACCGTGCTCAGCGCAGCGATGATGAAGCCGGCGCCCGTGTTTTTGGGCATATGCACAGGCTGGAAGCCTTCTTCAGGCCGCTTGTAGCCCATCTGCTTCATGTGCCACCATGCGTCGCCGGTATGCACGCGCGGTGTAAACGCAAAGTTGTAATCGGGCGGAGGCGATGAAGTCGACCATTCCAGGGTACGGCCATCCCAGGGATCGCCGGTCACGTCGCGCAGCGACTCGCGGTCGCGGAAGCTGACATAGATCTGGATCAGGAAGCACGCGATACCCAGGGCAATCAGGAAAGCGCCTACTGCCGCGATCTGGAACCAGATCTGCAGGGAGGGATCCGTGAAATGGCTCAGACGGCGAGTGATGCCCATCAGGCCCAGGATATACAGGGGCATGAAGGCAACCCAGAAGCCAACCACCCAGAACCAGAACGAGCATTTGCCCCAGAACGTGTTCAGGCGGAAGCCGAAGGCTTTCGGGAACCAGTAGTTGATGGCTGCAAACAGGCCGAACAGCACGCCGCCAATGATGACGTTATGGAAGTGTGCGATCAGGAACAGGCTGTTGTGCAGGATGAAGTCTGCAGGCGGAACGGCCAGCATGACGCCCGTCATGCCACCGATCACAAAGGTCAGCATGAAGGCCACCGTCCACATCATGGGCAGCTCGAAGCGAATGCGGCCCCGGTACATCGTGAACAGCCAGTTGAATATCTTGGCGCCCGTCGGGATCGATATGATCATGGTCGTGATGCCGAAGAACGAGTTGACGCTCGCACCCGAACCCATGGTGAAGAAATGGTGCAGCCAGACCAGGTAGGACAGCACTGTGATCACGATCGTGGCATACACCATGGAGGTGTAGCCGAACAGACGCTTGCGGCAATATGTGGCAACCACCTCGGAGAACACGCCGAACAGCGGCAGGATCAGGATATACACCTCGGGATGGCCCCAGATCCAGATCAGGTTCACGTACATCATGGGGTTGCCGCCCAAGTCATTCGTGAAGAACTGGGTGCCGACGTAGCGGTCCATGCCCAGCAGTGCCAGCGTGGCGGTCAGCACGGGGAAGGAGATGATGATCAGCACGTTGGTGCAAAGCGCCGTCCATGAGAAGACAGGCATCTTCATCATGGTCATCCCGGGCGCGCGCATCTTGACGATGGTCACCACGAGGTTGATCCCAGACAGCAGCGTTCCTATGCCCGCTATCTGCAGCGCCCAGATGTAGTAATCCACCCCCACATCGGGACTGAACTCCAGCCCTGACAGCGGCGGATAGGCCAGCCAGCCCGTCTTGGCGAATTCGCCCACGAACAGCGACATCATGACAAGCACGGCGCCGCTGGTGGTCATCCAGAAGCTGAAGTTGTTCAGGAATGGAAAAGCCACGTCGCGAGCGCCAATCTGCAGCGGCACGATATAGTTCATCAGGCCCGTGACCAGAGGCATGGCCACGAAGAAGATCATGATCACGCCGTGGGCGGTGAAGATCTGGTCGTAGTGGTGCGGCGGCAGATAGCCGGTCGCATCGCCAAAGGCAATGGCCTGCTGGATACGCATCATGATCGCGTCGGCAAAGCCGCGCAGCAGCATGATGATCCCCAGGATCATGTACATGATGCCGATCTTCTTGTGGTCGATGCTCGTGATCCAGTCGCGCCACAGGTAGCCCCACAGGCGATAACGGGAAAGCAGATACAGCAGCACAACGCCGCCAAGCGCGACGGCGGCGAAGGTCGCCACCAGGATCGGCTCATGCAAGGGAATCGAGTCCCAGGTAAGGCGACCGAATACCAGTTTTTGCAGGTCCATAAGTCTTACATCGGGTATTGCCATGAAGGCAAGGATTTAAAAACGTCTGCGCAAGACGCAGCCCCGGGGAAAGGCACATGTCCTTTCAGGGCTGCCCAGGGCTACTTCTCAGTCGGGCTTGCCCGTGTGCATGCCATGGGCGCCGTGCCCGTCATGGCCGGCGGCATCCTCGTGCCGCATTCCATCCGTCGGTCCATGCTCCATGCCGGCCATGCCTTCGTGCTTCATGCCATGCATGCCTGCGGCACCCGCCCTGGCGTCCATCATCATGATGTCGCGCATGCAGACGGTGCCCGGAGCAACGCAGCGATTCAGAATGGCGTCATACAGGTCGGTTGCGACGCTTGCATAGCGACGCACAGGTTCGTTGTTGCTGGGGCGCTCCAGCTGCAGGTACGCGCCACGATCCAGCTTGCCGCCCTCGGCGCGGGCCGACTCGACCCACTTGTCGAAATCAGCCTGCGCAAGACCGTGGAACTTGAAACGCATGCCCGAGAAGCCCGCGCCGCTGTAGTTCGACGAGATGCCGTCGTATACGCCAGGTTCGTTGATGACGGCATGCAGCTTGGTTTCCATGCCCGCCATGGCATATATCTGGCCGGCCAGCGCGGGGATGAAGAAGGAATTCATGACCGTCGAGGCGGTAATCTTGAATTCGATCGGGCGATCCACGGGCGCCGCCAGTTCATTGACCGTCGCGATACCGTATTCGGGGTAAATAAAGAGCCATTTCCAGTCCATGGCCACAACTTCGACCGTCAGCGGACGAATATCAGCGGTGACGGGCCGCCCTTCGCCGATGCGATCGAGCGGCCGGTAGGGGTCGAGCTTGTGGGTGCTTACCCAGGTCACCGTGCCCAGGGCTATGATGATGAGCAGGGGTACAGACCAGATCACCAGCTCAAGCTTGGTGGAGTGAGACCACTCTGGATCGTACTTGGCACTGGTATTGGAAGAGCGGTATCGCCACGCAAACACGACGGTTGCGATCATGACGGGAATGATGACGATCAGCATCAGGCCTGTGGCCAGGTAGAGCAGGTCGCGCTGCTGGACTGCAATATCACCCGAGGGGTTCAGCAGAACGGCGTTACATCCGGTCAGGAGAAAGGCGACGGCGGAAAGGAGGAGAAACCTGAAATACTTGATACGAATCATTGCCGCACAGCCGGAATTAGCATAGTAAAACGAAAGGAGACCGTACTATAGGATTGAAACAGTCCATGGGGAATTGGACATTTTGTCCTATTTACTTTTTCCCGCGTCAAGTCAAAAGCCCGAGGGTTTTGTCCTATGGCGCGACAACAGCAGGTTTGCCATGCTTGATGCAAAGCAAGTTTTTTCAGCTTTCTGTTGCAAAGAAGGAACGCCGACCATGACAGTACAGGCAATAAAAATGCAGGAAATGGGCCCTCGCGCCCTCGAAGACGACCGCGCCCGCGCCAGCCGGGCCGCCGACGGGCACGAATCGGTCACGCCGGGCGATATTGCAGTCGGTGTCATTATCGGACGCACATCGGAATTTTTCGATTTCTTTACCTACGGGATCGCTTCCGTCCTGGTCTTTCCCCATGTTTTCTTCCCTTTCGCGGATCCACTGACGGGGATGATCTATTCCTTTGCCATCTTCGCGCTGGCATTCGTCTTCCGCCCCCTCGGAACCACACTGTTCATGGCCATACAGCGCCGCTGGGACCGAGGGGTCAAGCTGACCGCCGCCCTGTTTCTGCTGGGAACGGCAACCGTCGGCATTGCCTTCCTGCCTACGCACGCCACCCAAGGCAGCCTGGCCATCGTGCTGCTGGCCATCTTCCGCTGCCTGCAGGGCATAGCCTACGGCGGTTCCTGGGACGGCCTGCCCTCGCTGCTGGCGCTGAACGCGCCCGCGAACAAACGCGGCTGGTACGCCATGATGGGCCAGCTATCCGCCCCCCTGGGTTTCCTGGTCGCGGCTGCCCTCTTCCTGTACCTGCATTCGACCCTGTCGGAGGCCGACTTCCTCGACTGGGGCTGGCGCTTCCCCTTCTATGTGGCTTTTGCCATCAACGTCGTGGGCCTGTTTGCCCGGCTGCGCCTGGTGCTGGCCAGCGAATACACGAAAATGCTCGAAGAGCGCGAACTGGAGCCCATCGGCACCATCGAAATGGTGCGCACCCAGGGCTATAACCTCTTTATCGGCGCCTTTGCCTCACTGGCCAGCTATGCCCTGTTCCATGTGGTGACTATTTTCCCGCTTTGCTGGATCGCCCTGCACCATAGCCAGGCCATCGGCGATGTTCTGACCATCCAGCTTGTGGGAGCAGCGCTGGGCGTCGCTTCCACAATTGCCTCCGGCATGATCGCCGACCGCCTGGGCCGCCGCAAGACGCTGGGCCTGCTGGCGGTGCTGATCGGCGTCTTCGCCATCATTTCCCCGTGGCTGCTGACAGGCGGCGTGGCCAGCGAAGACGCGTTCATCCTGATCGGCTTCGTGTTGCTCGGTCTGTCCTACGGCCAGAGTTCAGGCACCGCGACGGCCAACTTCCTCCCGCACTGTCGCTACACCGGCGCGGCGCTGACTACCGATCTGGCCTGGCTGATCGGCGCAGCCTTCGCCCCGCTGGTCGTATTGACGCTGTCTTCCAGCTTTGGCCTGGGCGCCGTCAGCCTCTATCTGCTGTCGGGCTGCGCCTGCACCCTGCTTGCGCTGCGGATCAACCGCCGCCTCCAGCCCAAAGCCGCCCGGCGCTGACAGACTTTAAAAGCCTTAAATCCGCCCAGACATCCGGACCCCGTCCGGAAACCCGGGCGGGTTTTCCTCCATATTCCCGCCCCGATCTCCGTCCTTCGCGAGCCTCTGCTTCTGTACGCAGCCCTGCCTGGTCACTATATCTTTCGCCGGCCACACGCTTGCGCGCTGTCTTGGCCTGAGCCGGCATATTTCAAACGCTGAAGCACCCTTCCTCATTTTCCCCTCTAAAGCCATGCCAAACAGCTGCGCTGCCCGACAGTCGGCTGATGCATACGCGCAACATTTTTGTCGGGCCGTGAAACAATTCTTCTCTATGAATTCAGCTTATATTCAGAATAATTTAAGCCTCCTTTAAGCAGTGATAAATAAAATGCGAATTATTCTTATTTTTATAAATCACTGAGGAGTTAGCCTTGTCAACCCCCTCCATGCCGTCTCGCGCACTGCTGGGCTCGTCACTTGCCCTGGCGCTGGCGGCACCGGGCGCATTCATCCCGGCGGCCGCCCAGGCCCAATCTACCGCACCCTCCACGAACGCCACAACACTCAGCCCGGTCAGGGTGGAAGGCCATAACGAACAGGACTACCGCACCCCGGAAGCATCGCAGGAAAAATTCACTGCGCCGCTGGTCAATACACCGAAATCGGTCCAGGTCATTCCGCAAGGCGTCATCCAGGATACGTCCGCCACTTCTCTTGAAGATGTGCTGCGCAACGCTCCCGGCATCACCTTCGGTGCAGGCGAAGGCGGCCAGCCCATGGCCGATCGCCCCTTCATCCGCGGCATGTCTTCGGGCAGCAATATCTATGTGGACGGTATTCGCGACCCTGGCGGCCAGACGCGCGACATTTTCGACGTCGAGAACGTCGAGATTGTGCGTGGCGCGGATTCCGCCCTGGGCGGCCGGGGCACCGGCGGCGGGAGCATCAATCTTGCCAGCAAGCACGCACATCTGGGCAATGCAGCCAAAGCGTCGCTGGGCGTCGGAACAGACAACTATCTGCGCGCAACGGCTGACGGCAACTGGCAATTCAGCGAAACATCCGCCTTCCGCCTGAATGTGCTGGGCGCCAAGGGTGACATGGCCGGCCGCGATGCGGTGGATTACAAGAATTTCGGCGTCGCGCCCACCATCACGTTCGGCCTGGGAACCGATACGCGCGCCACGCTCAGCTATTACCATTACCAGACAGACGGCATGCCCGACTATGGCGTACCCATCATTCGCCACACCGCGACCCGCGACTTCCCCTACGACACCAGCAACGGTATCCTGGACGTGGGCAGGGACACCTTCTACGGCGTGTATGACCGCGATTACCGCAAGACGCGCGCCGATATCGGCACACTTGAAATAGAGCACGACTTCACCGACCGATTGACCCTGCGCAATGCCACACGTTTCGGCGAAACGCTCAACGACTATGTCCTGACCAACCCCGGCGACGGGCAGGTCGCCTTTGACGCGGCCACCAACAAATACTGGCTGCTGCGCGGGACCAAGACCCGCTGGCAAAAGAGCAATATGCTGGCCAACGTGACCGAACTTTATGGCAAGTTCGATACCGGCCCGGTCAAGCACAGCTTCAATGCAGGGATAGAGCTGTCGCGCGAGAAAAACCGCAACGCCAGCTACGTGATCGAGACGCTCAACGGCTCTGCATGCCCCGCCGTATTCGCCGGCAAAATGGACTGCACCCCGCTGTTCGATCCGAATCCGGACGACCCATGGTCGGGCAACATCACGCGCGGCCCGCTGAGCGTCGATGCCAAATCGACCACCAAAGCGGCATACTTCTTCGACAGCATCGAACTGAATGAGAAATTCCTGATCAACGCCGGCGTCCGCCTCGATCACTACAAGATATCGGGCGACTTCACATCCCGAGGCTCCTCCACGCCGCAGTCCACGGACGGCAGCTGGACAATGTTCAATTACCAGCTCGGCCTGGTATACAAGCCCGCGCCCAATGGCAGCATCTACCTGAGCTATGCCACCGCGTCCACCCCGCCCAGCATGAGCGGCGGCGACCAGGACAGCCTGTCGGCTGACATGGATGACCTGAGCCCGGAAAAGAGCAGCACGCTGGAGCTGGGCACCAAGTGGAATCTGCTGGACGAGCGGCTGAGCCTGACCGCCGCTCTGTTCCAGAACGAGCGGCGCGATGCGCAGATCGAAGTCGACGACGGCGTGTTCGCGCAAGCCGGCAAGACCCGCGTACGCGGCCTGGAGCTGGGCATCTCCGGCCAGATCACCCCGAAATGGGCAGTGTATGGCGGCTACACCTATATGGACAGCGAACTGGTGCGCGGCGCCTACAGCAATGTCAACGTCGGCGACCCGCTGACCAACACGCCGCGCCACAGCTTCAGCCTGTGGTCCACCTACAAGGTCCTGCCGCCTCTGACACTGGGCGCGGGCGCCTACTATGTAGGCAAAATGTATGGCGGCTCCGGCAACGGCACAGCCGGCGGCGGCCAGCAGGGCACCTATGCCCCTGGCCACTGGCGCTTCGATGCCATGGCGGCATACCGGGTCAACAAGAACCTGAGTCTGCAACTGAACGCGCTGAACCTGACCGACAAGGTTTACTATGCGCATAACAATGGCAACCATCATGCCGATTTCGGTCCCGGTCGCCAGTACATTCTCAGCGCAAACCTGAGCTACTGACCTCCCGCCGGTGCGCGCCGGCCCAGGGGCGCGCACCGCAACAAGGGAGCTTTCCGTCATGATGCTTGCTGTTCCAGACCTGCTTGACGCATCACAGGTCCGCGAAATAAGGTCCGCACTGGAAAACGCGGACTGGACCGATGGCCGGGCTACCGCAGGGCACCTGGCGGCGCAGGCCAAGCATAACCAGCAGCTCGCACTGGATCACCCGCTCGCCGCGCAACTTGGCGAGCGCATCCTGCAGGCCCTGACCGCCGACCCCCTCTATATGTCCGCAGCCCTGCCTCTGCGCATCCTGCCTCCGCGCTTTAATTGCTATCGGGGCGGCGGCCAGTATGGGGCGCATATCGACAATGCCATTTTCCAGGTGCCCGGCACCGCCCAGCGCATCCGCTCGGACGTCTCGACCACGGTATTCCTCAGCGATCCGGACGAATACGAAGGCGGCGAACTGATTGTCCAGGACACCTATGGCGAACAGCGCATCAAGCTGCCTGCGGGGCACGCCATTCTGTATCCGGGAACCAGCCTGCACCGCGTCGAACCTGTGACGCGCGGCGCACGCTACGGTGCCTTCTTCTGGACGCAAAGCCTGGTGCGCAGCGATAGCCGGCGGGCGCTGCTGTTCGAACAGGACGTCGCCATCCAGCGGCTCACCCAGGAAGGCGCCTCGCAGCAGGCCCTGGCACAGCTCACTGGTGTCTATCACAACCTGCTGCGCATGTGGTCCGAGCTGTGAAACCCCCTCTTTCCATCATTCCACCCCAGATCGCCAGTGTGGCCGACTATGAGGCTTATGCACGCGAGCGCGTGGCCGATGACGCCTGGGCTTATCTGAACAGCGGCGGCGCAGATGGCGCGACCGCAAGGGAAAACGTCGCTGCCTACAGTCGCATCCGGCTGCGGCCCCGCGTGCTGCGCCCCTTGCGCGACGGTCACACACGATTCACGCTCCATGGACAGGAATACGATCACCCAGTGTTCATAGCGCCTACCGCCTATCATCAGCTCGCCCACACAGATGGCGAGCGGGCCACCGCGCTTGCCGCGGCTGCCACGCGAACCCCCATGGTGATGAGTGCGCAGTCAGGCACGCGGATCGAGGACATTTCCGCAAGCGCTCAGCCACCTTTGCTCTGGTTCCAGCTCTACGCCCAGGCACGTCGGGAAGACACCCTGGCCCTGGCAAAGCGGGCACAGGCGTGCGGCGCCAGGGCCCTGATGCTGACGGTGGACGCGCCTGTGAATGGGGCTCGCAATGCTGCACAGCGCATGGGCTTCCGCCTTCCCGATCATATTTCCGCCGTCAATCTGGCGGGATTTGCGCCCCCCTCGCTGCGCCCGGCACACCCTGGCGGCAGCCCGCTGTTCGATACTGGGCTGCTGGATGCCGCGCCCACCTGGGACGATGTGGCCTGGCTGGCCCAACGGCTGGAGCTGCCCTTGTGGATCAAAGGCATACTCGATCCGCACGATGCTCTGCACGCGGCCGAATGTGGAGCCGCCGGCATTGTCGTATCGAACCACGGAGGACGCTGCCTGGACACCGTTCCCGCCACGATAGACGCTCTGCCCGAGGTGGCTGCTGCCGTCAGAGGCAGGCTGCCGATCTTGCTCGACGGCGGCATACGTCGCGGCACCGATGTGCTCAAGGCGCTGGCATTGGGCGCCCGGGCCGTCATGATAGGGCGTCCCATATTGCATGCTCTGGCCACTGCCGGTGCCCCCGGCGTAGCCCACGCCATACAGTTGCTGCGCGGGGAGCTTGAGGTTGCCATGGCGCTGACAGGATGCCGGACGCTGGCCGATATCAGCAGCGATGTCATCTGGGATACCGGGCAGCCCTAGTCCGCCTCGCACCCGCCCGGCAGTCGGAAACAACGCCCCTAACTGTTGCGTTCCGGCTTCGGTGTATTCCCTTACCAGCCCTGCGCCATCCTCTATGCCAGCCCGGCATGCCCATCCGGCTCCAGGCTGCTCTCGCGCAGCAGGTATCAGCCAGGCGTCAACAGAACCCGATATACTCGGCTGCGTCACATAAACCAGCTTTTTGATTTATTCCGCAAGATACGCGGGCTCGCGCAGTGCATCGCCAGGCTCTGTATCGCTTTGCCGATTCCTGATCCATGCGCGCCCTCCTGGAAAAATTACTGTATAGCGCCCTGCTGCTGACACTGCTCTTGGGGACGACAACAAGCCCGGCCGTCGCGGCTCCTGCCGCGCCGACGCTGGCGCAATGCAATGGCATCAAAGACCTTGCCTTCGTCGCCCACCTCGATGACGACCTGCTTTTCATGAACCCTGACATCGGCGACAACATCAATGCGGGCGGATGTGTGCATGTGGTCTACCTGACCGCCAGCGAAAGAGGCGAAGGCGAAGGCTATATGCTAGGGCGCGAACGGGGCGTGCGCGCGGCGTACGCCTACATGGCCCAACAGCCAGACCTGTGGTCGGAAGACACCGTGCAGATAGGCGCTTATCACCTGGCGCGCTTCGTTCTGCAGGGCAACCCGCGCATACAGCTATGGCATATGCGCCTCAAGGACCCCTGGCTGGGCAAGGGCTGGGGCAGCCTGACACCGTTGAGCGAGGTTGAATCCGTTGCAGACAAGGAGGCCGGCACACTGGGTCCATATCCCGAGCGCTATACCCGCACAGCGCTTGTCGCGACCATTGCCCGGATCATAGAGAACTATCATCCCACCACCGTGCGCCATCTGGATGACACCATCAGCGTGCCCTACGCCAAGCTATGCTGGCGCTGCGCTGGTCATGGCCACCCGGATCATATTGCCAGCGCGCGGCTGGTGAGGGACGCCCTGGCGCTCGCGCCCGGCAATTACGCCGAAACAGGCTATATAGACTACCCGAGCCAGGAGCGCGCCAGCAATCTGGCCCAGGCAGAGATTGCCCGCAAGACCGAGATTTTCCGGCGCTATGCCTGGAACGATTACCGCTATTGCGCCGGACCCGAAGGCTGCCAGGAACCGGCCGGCCCGGCAGCCGCCTGGGTGCAGCGCGCCTATTATGTCTCGCGCCACAACGTTGCTCCAGACCTTTTCGTCAATACAAAGGGAGATCTGATGCTGTTCGCATCAGGCGAAGACAATGATGCGGTCAATATGTGGGACAACGGGCAGCGCCGCTGGAACACACTTGGCGGACGCACGGCCGGCCCTCTCTCTGCATTTACCTATGCCGACGGCACTGCGGGCCTGTTCGCGCGCGATACGCTGGGCGGATTATGGGTCAACAGCCAACAGGCCGCCGGAGGCTGGAAAGGCTGGCAGGCCATTGCCGGCGCACGCTTTGCACGCGTTCCCGCAGTGACGCCGCAAGGGCCCGCAGCCGCCGTCGCCATGGGCTATGACGGACGATACTACTGGACCATCCCGTCAGGCATGGACAATGCGTGGGCGGCCTGGAAGCCCTTGCCAGATCTTCCCAATGCACTGGGCAATGCAACAATTGCCATGCAGGCTGCCGGTACGCTGATTGTGTTCGCCAGCGACAGCAAAGGCCAGCTCTTCGCAACCCGGCAACGAGACGAAACCGGCGAGCACTGGCAGCCATGGGCTCGCATTGCGGCACCCGCCACCGATTCGGGCATGGCGGCCATACGCAATGCGGGCGGCCTGATCGAACTGTATCTGCGCAGGCGCGACAACGGCCATCTGCTGCGCATCACCCAGACCGACGCTGGCGATACGGCATCACTGCACTGGTCTGATGCCGCAGACCTGGGCATAGTCTATGTCGGCGAGCCTGCGATCGGGCGGGACGAAGCGGGCCAGGTGGCCGTCGCGGTACTGGAGCGATCGGACGGCCCGCTCTGGCTGCTGGAAAACGCCCAGGCGACGCGAATCGCCGACCACATTGCCTCGCTGCCGGCGCTGCGGTTTCGCAAAGACACGCTTTACGTCGTTGCACGAGGAGCAGGCAAGCTGCAAGCCTACCATGTGCTGGCGCGCACCAACGGCATCTGGAACACCGCATCCGTCGCGGGGGTGCCTGACGATGGCGGAGGCCCGTTTGCCGGGCTCACCGGGCTGGCCAGCCAACAAAAGATCGATACGCTCGTTGCGGCACAGGCCCCTGAGCCATCGGGCAAACAGCAACCTTAGCCGGGCCTGCCCCCGCTGCGCAGCGTCCGCCTGCACACCGTACGCCCGTCCACGACGGGACATCGACAGGCAAGTGCCGCACGCCGGCGCCTGCCTCCCCGAGCGCAGGCTCGCTGCCGCCATTTTTGCAATCAAACCGACATTATTTGATACCAAGACGTTGCAGAAACGTCGCCGACGACGACGCTTTTTTCAGTCCGCTACAAAACCGGAAATTGCGCTTGCGGCCGCTCCCGGCCAGACCTACGCTTCACGCCAATGCATTTGAACAGGAGCATGACATGAACGTACGGCACAACCTTGGGCGCCTTGCCCTGATCGGCCTGCTTGCAGCCTCCCTGGCGGGGTGCGCCGGATACCAGAGCCGCAAGACCAACAATACCCTGATAGGTGCAGGCCTGGGCGGCGCGGCGGGCGCGGTACTCTCGGGTGGTGATCCGCTGACCACCGTGGGCGGAGCCGCGGCAGGCGGGCTGCTTGGCAACATCATGACCGATGACGACCGGGGACGCAGCCGAGGCCATCGTGGCCATCGCCGCCACCGTCGCTAGACATGCCCGTCGCCCGCTATTCGGGCGACAGGCCCGCAGGGAGCCAGGGCTTGCTTCGGCGGGCTCTTTCAGGCTTCCGATCACGAAGACAACACGGCTAGGCGGCACATGCCAGCGCCGCGCGATGCAGGCACTCCCTGAAGAGCGCGACCGCTGCGGCCGGCTCACGGCCAGAGTCAGTGAAACAGCCAATATCGCCAAACACGGGCAGGTCGCCAAGCGGAAGGATCTTCAGGATATTGGCCTGCGCAAACTGCTGTGCCGCCGAACGCGGCATGAGTCCGATGGTCCGGTTGTCGAACATGAGCGCCACGTTCGTCAGCACTGAAAGAGACTCGACAATATTGGAAGGCGCGTCCAAACCCTGATCGAAAAACAGCCTGTCGGCAGTCTGGCGCAAGGAAGAATCTCTTGTAGGCAGTATCCACGGAAATGCCAGCATCTGACTCAACTCAAGCTGCTCATGCGATGCCAAGGGATGCCGCATGCCTCCGACAACACACAACTGGTCTGTGTAAAGCGCTTCGGCAACAATCTGGGGCGCCTTGCTGCGCCAGCGCCCATCGGTCGGCACCCTGGCCACGACCAGATCCAGATCACCCACACCGAGGGCGGGCAACAATTGGTCCATTTGCCCCACACGCAGCGTAACCACAACCTCCGGAGACTGAGCCTTGAGCAGCTGGATCGCGCGCGGCAACAAGTCCGCCGATGCGGAAATCAGCGTGCCGACCAGAACCTGACCGGAAGCCCCTTCGTTGAAGGCATGAACCTCATCGCCCATGTGACGCAACTCGGCAAGCAGGGATTTGGCCCTGCGACCGACAATCGTCCCAAGCTCCGTGGGATAAACCCCCCGGTTGCCGCGCACCAGCAATGATCCGCCGAAATATCCTTCCAGCTCATGAATGACCTTGGTAACGGCTGGCTGGGTCAGATTCAGTTGCTGTGCCGCGTGCAGAATCGAACCGCTGCGCAGCACCTGCTCAAAGACAATGATCTGCGCAAAGCGGAGCTTGCGGCCAAAGGTGCTGGGCTGGACTGGGGACATGGCAAGGCCTTGCGGAAAAAATGCGCTTCGCGGCTGGCCCGGGCGGGAGGCTGGCAGCCCTGCCCGCCAGGCGACTGATACCACGTATCTTACTATTCTATTCAGTAATACATGAAGCGCAAATTTTCATTATTCAGGAATAGAATCACTCTCTACACTGCATTACATATCATCGTTCCTGGAGATTGCAGTGTCGCCCCCACTTACCCTGTACCGGAATTATGTCGACGGCCGTTTTGAACAGACGGACAAGACCTTCCCCAATATTTCCCCCATCAATGGCCAGACGCTGGGTCAGGTCTGCGAAGCAGGGCCAGAACTCGTCGACCGTGCCGTCAAAGCGGCTCGCGCGGCACTGGATGGCCCGTGGGGCAAGACCAGCCAGGCGGAACGCACGCGCATGCTGCACGCGGTTGCCGATGGCATAGAAAGACGCTTCGAGGAATTTGTCGCCGCAGAAGTCGCCGACACCGGCAGGCTGCGCAGGCAGGCCCGCAGCCTCGATATTCGCAGGGGCGTGCAGAACTTCCGCACATTTGCCGATCTGGCGGGGCTGGCCGGCGGCGAATACTTCGACATGCGCGCCGACGACGGCGATGTATTCAGCTATACCGTACGCAAGCCGCACGGCGTGATAGCCATCATTTCGCCGTGGAACCTGCCCATGCTGCTGTTGACCTGGAAGGTGGCACCCGCGCTGGCCTGTGGCAACACGGTTGTGGTCAAGCCTTCGGAAGAAACACCGGGCACCGCGACACTGCTGGCGCAAGTCATGGACGAAGCAGGCGTTCCGCCCGGGGTATTCAACCTTGTGCATGGCTTTGGCGGCGGCTCGGCCGGCGAAGCGCTATCGTGCCATCCGGACATCGACGCCATCACCTTCACAGGCGAATCCCGCACAGGGAGCACCATCATGAAGGCCGTGGCCGATGGCGTGAAGGAGGTCTCTTTCGAGCTGGGAGGCAAGAACGCCGCCGTCGTCTTTGCGGATTGCGATTTCGACAAGGCCGTGGCGGGTGTCGTGAAATCAAGCTTCACGAATACCGGACAGGTATGCCTGTGCTCGGAACGCGTATATGTCGAACGCCCGATCTTCGATCGCTTCGTGGCCGCGATGAAACAGCGCGCCGAGTCCATCCGTATCGGCTACCCTGATGCCGACGATGTGGAAATGGGCTCACTCATCTCCCACCAGCATCGGGACAAAGTGCTGTCCTACTTCAAGATCGCGCGTGAAGAAGGCGCCACGGTAGTGACGGGCGGCGAGGTGCCCAGCTTCGGCGACGAGCGCGACAACGGCGCCTACATAAAGCCGACCATCTGGACCGGGCTTGCTGAAAATGCCCGCTGCGTGAAGGAAGAAATCTTCGGCCCTGTCTGCCACATCGCGCCGTTCGATACGGACGACGAGGTCGTTTCCATGGTCAACGACTCCCGCTACGGGCTGGCGGCCTCAGTGTGGACCCGCGATATTGCCCGCGCCCACAAGGTTACCCGCCAGTTCGACGTCGGAATTGTCTGGGTCAACACATGGTTCCTGCGCGACCTGCGCACGCCTTTTGGCGGCACAGGCCTGTCGGGGCTTGGACGTGAAGGCGGCCGGCATTCGCTGGATTTCTATTCTTCCGTATCAACCATCTGCGTCAACGCCTGAACCGGCAGCAAAGAGCCCATCATGATTTCCAAGGAACTTATCGGCGCTGCCGATCAACTGCGGCTGGCAGCGCAAACCCGGCAACCCTGCCCGCCTGTGCGCGACCTCATCGCACGCGCAGCAACGGCAGACAGCTCGCCAGTCGATCTGGCCTATGCCGTCCAGCAACACAACACCGCGCTGGCCATTCAGAGTGGCCGCCGCCTCGCGGGCCGCAAAATCGGCCTGACTTCGCGGCAGGTTCAGCAACAGCTGGGCGTAGACCAGCCAGACTTTGGCATGCTGTTTGCAGACATGGCGCGCCTGGACGGCGAAGATATCGCCTATGACGATGTCCTGCAGCCCAAGGTCGAAGCCGAGATAGCCCTCGTGCTGGACAAAGACCTGCCTCACGCCGCCAATACCGTGGCCGACGTGATACGCGCCACCGCCTTTGCGCTGCCTGCTATCGAAATTGTAGGCAGCCGCATTGCCAACTGGGACATCCGGCTGGCCGACACCATTGCCGACAACGCCTCGTCCGGGCTTTTCGTGCTCGGGACCCGCCCGACCGCGCTCTCCGCGCTTGATCTGGCAGGGTGTGGCATGAGCATGGAAAGAAAGGGCGAGCCTGTTTCGGTCGGCGCCGGCGCCGCATGCCTGGGGAATCCACTGAATGCCGCCGTCTGGCTGGCCAACATCATGGCCAATGCCGGCGCTGCACTCAAGGCCGGCGACATCATTCTGACTGGCGCGCTGGGGCCTATGGTGCCTGTCCTGCCAGGTGACGTATTCACTGCACACATCGAAGGCCTGGGTCAGGTGACCGCGGCCTTCGACGAGAACTGCGCACAGGGAGAAAGCTGAAATGAATCCATGCAAGGTCGCAATCATCGGCTCGGGCAATATCGGCACCGACCTGATGATCAAGGTATTGCGCCATGGCAGGCACGTCGGAATGGGCGCAATGGTCGGCATAGATCCGGCTTCCGAAGGCCTGGCACGCGCCGAGAGAATGGGCGTTCCCATTACGGCGGAAGGCATAGAGGGGCTTGTGGCCATGCCAGGCTTTCGCGACATCCGCATCGTTTTCGATGCGACCAGTGCGGGCGCCCACGCCCGGCACAATGAAATACTCCAGCAGCTTGGCGTACGCGTCATTGACCTCACGCCGGCGGCCATAGGCCCATATGTGGTTCCCAGCGTGAACCTGGAACAGCATCAAGAGCAGCAAAACCTGAATATGGTCACATGCGGCGGCCAGGCCACCATTCCCATGGTTGCTGCAGTCTCCAGCGTCGCCCCCGTTCACTACGCCGAAATCGTCGCATCCATCTCAAGCAGGTCTGCCGGGCCTGGCACACGCGCCAACATTGACGAGTTCACAGAAACCACCTCTCGCGCCATCGAAACAGTGGGCCGGGCAGCCAAGGGCAAGGCAATCATTATCCTGAACCCGGCCGAGCCTCCCCTGATCATGCGTGACACCGTATGCTGCCTGAGCGAGATGGCCGACACTGGCGAGGTCGAGGCCGCCATTCAGGCCATGGCCAGGCGTGTCCAGGCATATGTGCCTGGCTACAGGCTGAAGCAGCGTGTGCAGTTCGAGCAGATCGAAGCGGCAGTACGCGTGCCTGGCATAGGCATGCGCACAGGCCTCAAAACCTCCATCTTCCTGGAGGTAGAAGGCGCAGCGCACTATCTGCCTTCTTATGCCGGCAACCTGGACATCATGACAAGCGCCGCACTGGTGTGCGCGGAACATCTGGCCAGTACACAGCTGCGAAATGCTGAACACCCTGCCATGACAGCCTGAGGAAGCGACAGCCATGAACAAGAAACTTTACATATCGGATGTGACCCTGCGTGATGGCAGCCACGCCGTGCGGCATCAATATTCGATAGAACAGGCTTGCGCCATTGCCGCCGCACTGGACGAGGCGGGAGTGGACTCCATTGAAGTCGCACATGGAGACGGGCTGGCCGGCTCGAGCTTCAATTATGGTTTCGGCGCACACGATGATGTCGAATGGATTGCGGCGGTGGCGCAGACTGTCCGGCACGCTCAGGTCGCAACGCTGCTGCTGCCCGGCATAGGAACGGTACATGACCTGAAAGCAGCGTATGCGGCGGGAGCCCGCATTGTACGTGTGGCGACGCACTGTACCGAGGCTGACACCTCGCGCCAGCATATCGAAACAGCTCGGGCCATGGGTATGAATGTGGCAGGCTTCCTGATGATGAGCCATATGGCCACACCGTCGATGCTGGCCGAACAGGCCAGGAAAATGGAAAGCTACGGCGCGCACTGTATCTACGTCGTGGATTCGGGCGGCGCCCTGACCATGAACGGCGTGCGTGAACGCTTCCGGGCGCTCAGGCAGGCTCTGTCGCCGGAAACGGAAACGGGCATGCATGCGCACCACAATCTGAGCCTGGGTGTCGCCAACAGCATTGTCGCGGTTGAGGAAGGATGTGACCGCATCGACGCCAGCCTGGCTGGCATGGGAGCCGGCGCCGGCAACGCGCCGCTCGAAGTCTTCATCGCCGCGGCGGAAAAGCTGGGCTGGCAACACGGCTGCGATCTGTACAAGCTCATGGACGCCGCAGACGACATCGTGCGCCCCCTGCAGGACCGGCCCGTGCGCGTCGACCGTGAAACGCTGGCGCTGGGCTACGCAGGCGTATATTCAAGCTTTCTGCGCCACGCGGAGGCGGCTGCGGCAAGGTATGGCCTCAAAGCTGCTGACATCCTGGTGGAACTCGGCCGGCGAAGAATGGTGGGTGGACAGGAAGACATGATTGTCGATGTTGCCCTTGATCTGCTGTCGCGCAAGAAGACCGGCGAGGAGGCACTGGCATGAGCGACCGATTCTCATCCATCGCCACGCTGCTGGATCAGGCTGCCCGCACGGCAGTAGCAGTGCCTCAGGTCAGCACGCAGACACCTTTTTCCGTCGAGGACGCCTATGGCATCCAGGCAAGATCCATTGCCCTGCGCTGCCAGCGCGGTGAACGGCGCGTGGGGATAAAGCTGGGATTCACAAGCCGCGCAAAGATGGCCCAGATGGGCGTGGACAGCCTGATCTGGGGCTGGCTGACCGACACCATGATGCAGGAGGACGGCGGAGAAGTGGCCCTGAATCAATACATCCACGCCCGGGCTGAGCCGGAGGTCTGCTTTCTGACCCGCCGCGACATCGATCGTCCCATTAACCTGCTGGAGGCATCGTCTTATGTGGAGGCTGTGGCGCCGGCCATAGAAATCATTGATTCGCGCTATCAGTCTTTCAAGTTCACGCTGGAAGATGTGATCGCGGACAACTGCTCGTCCGCCGGGCTGGTAGTGGGTCCGTGGTCAAGCCGGGTAGATGCCCTGGCCAATCTTGGCGTGATACTGCGCATTGACGGGCGCGTCCGGCAATGCGGCTCAACCGCAGCCATCCTGGGGCATCCATTGCGCAGCCTGGTACAGGCGTCCCATGCACTTTCGGCCGCTTCGGCCTCCCTGCCCGCCGGCAGCCTGGTCATGGCCGGCGCGGCAACCGCCGCCGAAGCCCTGAGCAGCGGCAGCCACGTATCAGCCACCGTAGGCAAGCTGGGTACAGCATCATTCCTGGCGTCGTGAGAAAGGCACTATAGGCCTTCCATCGCCATTGAAACCATAAGGAGGAGACTTCATGATCACAAACTGTCGACGCTATGCCCTGGCATCGCTCATTGCACTCTCCGCATTCACTCAGCCCGCGCAGTCTGCGGCGTATCCCGAAAGGCCCATCGAGCTGGTGGTTCCCGGCCCCGCAGGCGGCACGCCCGATGCCGTTGCAAGAATGGTAGGTGAACGGCTGGGAGACCGACTTGGCCAACAAATCGTCATCAGCAACCGCGCCGGCGCCAGCGGCTTTATCGGTGTTCAGGCTGTGGAACGCTCGGCACCTGACGGCTATACCCTGCTGATGGGGTTTGCCCAAACGATGGCGGTCAATCCGGTGACCTACAAGAAGATCCCCTACGATCCGGTTCATGACTTTGCGCCCATCGCACGCCTGGCCGACTTCGAACTCGTGATGGCCGTGCCCGCTTCGCTGCCGGTGAACAATGTGGCTGAACTGGTGCAATGGCTCAAGAAGCACAAGGGGCAAGCCTCGTTCGGATCCTTCGGCGCAGGTTCACCGTCCCAGTTTGCCGGCGAAACCTTTGGCAAACTCAGCGGCACCGATGCCGTGCACATCCCCTACAAAGGCTCCGCACCGCTGGTCACCGACCTGGTCGGGGGCCAGGTTCAATATGGCTTCGTCGTCCTTCAGGTTGCCCAGCAGTTGGCACACGCAGGCAAGCTCAAGCTGCTGGCGGTTACGGGCAAGGAACGGCAACCTTCCGAGCCCGATGTTCCCACCATGGCGGAATCGGGCTATGGTGAAGTCGAGGCAACCGGCTGGTATGGAATTTACGCCCCCAAGGGCACGCCTGAACCCGTCCTTGAACGCCTGGAAAGCGAAATCGGACATATCATGAACGATCAGGATCTGCGCAAGAAACTGCTGGGACAAGGCGTTCGGCCAGCATTCATGGGTGGTGAAGCATTCGGCGCCTACACACGCGACGAGATCGAACGCTGGCGCGCCATTGCCGCCAAAACAGGCTTCACGGCACAGGAGTAGCGACAGCCATGCATACGTCCAAGGAAAAGCACCCCGCTTTGGCTCAATCCGCCCGACCCAGTCTCGTGTTTATCATGGCGGACGATCTGGGTTTTGCGGATCTCGGATGCTATGGCGGGCGCGCGCCCGTTTCTCCGAACCTGGATGCCCTGGCTGCACAGGGTCTGCGCTTTACGGATGCCTATGCGAACTCCCCCGTCTGCTCGCCAAGCCGGTTCGCCCTGATGACGGGACGCTATCAATACCGCCTGCGAAGCGGCGCCGAAGAACCCATGACGGGGCGCGCGCGCGGGCAGTCCCACCTGGGGCTGCCGCCCGAGCATCCCACACTGCCTTCGCTGTTGCGCGACAATGGCTACCGCACGGCGCTGATCGGCAAGTGGCACCTGGGCTTTCCGCCGCATTTCGGTCCGCTCAAGAGCGGGTATCAGACCTTCTATGGCCCATACGGCGGCGGCGTCGACTACTTCAACCACTGCGACCGGCGCGGCACGCACGATCTCTTCGATGGCGAGCAAGAGGTCGCGCACAACGGCTATCTGACAGACCTGATCAGCAACCGCGCGGTCCGGTGGCTCGAAGAGGCCACCGCAGACCAGCCCTTCATGCTGAGCGTCCACTACACTGCGCCGCACTGGCCGTGGGAAACACGCGATGACGAAGCCGAATCGGAACGCATTCGGGGCGCCATACAGCACACTGATGGCGGCTCCGTCGAAATCTATCAGGCCATGATCAGGCATATGGACGAAGGCATCGGCCGAATCATGCAGACGCTTGCCGACAGAGGGCTGGCCGACAACACACTGGTGGTATTCACCAGCGACAATGGCGGCGAGCGCTTCTCCGACACCTGGCCGCTTTCAGGCAAGAAGATGGACCTTCTGGAAGGGGGCATCCGTGTGCCGCTGATTGTGCGCTGGCCTGCATGCATTCCTGCGGGCAGCGCCACGGGCCAGGTGGCCATGACCATGGACTGGTGTCCGACCATGCTTGAGGCAGCAGGCGTCCCGTCGGCGGGCGGATACGAACCCGACGGAATATCGCTGCTTCCCTGCTTGAAGCAGCCCGGCCATGACATTCCCCGTACGGTGCATTGGCGCATGAAACATCGCGCCCAGCGGGCCACGCGGCGGGAGAACTGGAAGTACCTGTCTGTGGACGGCAATGAATATCTGTTTGACCTGTCTCGGGATGAACGGGAACGGGCCAATATGCGCGACCGCGAACCGGGCATTCTGGACGGCCTGCGCAAATGCTTCGATGACTGGGCCAGGGGGATGCCGGACATCCCACCCGAAGCCAGTGTAGAGTTGGTCTATAGCCAGAAAGACATGCCCTGAAAAATGGCACACAAGGAGGTAGCAATGACAACAGCATCCGCATCATCAGTAGTTGAAGGCAAGGCGACACCGCGCGGCAAGTTTCCCCATGTCCGCCGCGCCGGCGATTTTCTCTTCGTGTCGGGCACCAGTTCCCGCAGGCCGGACAATACATTCGAAGGCGTTCAGGTCGACGAGATGGGCACAACCTCGCTCGACATCCGCGCCCAGACCCGAGCGGTGATCGAGAATATCGGGGATATCCTGCGCAGTGTCGGCGCGGGCCTCGAAGACGTCGTGGAAATCACCACATTCCTCGTGGACATGAACGATTTCGGCGGCTACAACGCCGTGTACGCCGAATATTTCGACTATGACGGCCCCACCCGCACCACGGTGGCCGTGCACCAGCTGCCTCACCCGCATCTGCGCATCGAGATCAAGGCCGTCGCCTACCGGCCGGTAAAGGAGTGACACGCCATGGACGCAACTGCTCTCCGGTACGGGCTTCCGTTCAATTTTTCCCAATGGATCAACGACCATGAACATCTGCTCAAGCCGCCAGTGGGCAACCAGCAGGTCTGGCAGGACTCCGACTTCATGATCACCGTGGTCGGCGGCCCTAACCGCCGGACCGACTATCACGATGACCCGCTCGAAGAGTTTTTCTACCAGATGCGGGGCGATGCCTACCTCAACCTGTGGGTGGACGGACGCTGCGAACGCGTAGATCTGAAGGAAGGCGATATTTTCCTGCTGCCTCCCCACGTACGGCATTCGCCGCAGCGCCCCCAGGCGGGCAGCGCATGCCTGGTCATCGAGCGCCAGCGCCCCGAAGGCCTGATGGATGGTTTCGAGTGGTATTGCGACGGAGACGATGGATGCGGACACCTCGTGCATCGTGTCCAAGTGCAGCTGCAGAACATCGTCAAGGACCTGCCGCCGCTCTTTGAGGCCTTCTACACCAGCGAGACAAGCCGCCGCTGCCCGAATTGCGGCAAGACCCACCCCGGCAAGGGTGCCTGAATCTCACCAGTACTGATCAGCCATGAAAAAAATAGACATGCACGCCCACCTCTTTCCCCGCATTTCTCAAGAGGAGGCTGCCCGGCTCGACGCAGAAAACGCCCCCTGGCTGGCCATCGATGCAGATGGCCAGCACGGCCAGATCATGACGGGCAACCGCAAATTCCGTCCCGTGTATCGGGCGTTGTGGGACCCCGCGATGCGCATCGAGGAAATGGACCGTCATGGCCTCGATACGCAAATTGTCTGTGCCACCCCCATCATGTTCGGTTATCGCTATCCGGCACAGGACGCCTATGCCTGGACACAGCGCATGAATGACCTGGCGATCGAGCACTGCGCCCATCGCCCCGAACGCCTCAAGGCCATGGCCCAGGTTCCTCTGCAGGACCTGGACCTTGCCTGCCGCGAGGCTACGCGCGCCCGGGACTCGGGCCACGTTGGCGTCCAGATCGGCAATCACCTGGGCGAGCGAGACCTGGATGACGCCCACCTGGTCGATTTCCTCGTGCATTGCGCCAACGACAACATTCCCGTCCTTGTGCATCCCTGGGACATGATGACTGACGGCCGCATGAAGAAATGGATGCTCCCCTGGCTGGTTTCCATGCCTGCGGAAACACAGTTGGGCATTCTTTCCCTGATTCTTTCCGGCGCCTTCGAACGCATACCGGAAAGCCTCAAGCTCTGCTTTGCCCATGGGGGGGGCGGCTTCGCATTCCTGCTGGGCCGCGCCGAAAACGCCTGGCACTGCCGCGACATCGTCAGGCAAGACTGCCCCCATCCTCCCTCGCATTACCTGAAGCGCTTCTTTGTCGACAGCGCCGTATTCGACGATCGCTCGCTGCGCCTTCTGGTCGAAGTCATGGGCGAGGATAGGGTCATGCTGGGATCCGACTATCCCTTCCCGCTCGGAGAGCAGCAGATTGGCAAGCTGGTGTCCGACGCACAATGGCTGAGCAAAGATGGATGCGCGCGCATACTGGCAGGGAACGCCGAAGCGTTCTTCGGCCTGCAATAGGCAGGGCGGCCCCGCCGCTCCGCCGCCCTAGCGCCATTCGTCCCGATACACGAATTTGGGCATCTGCCAGTCGAACCGGATCGCCAGGATGCGCATCGCCAGGCCCAGCCCCATTGCCACGAACATGGCAATGTTGGGGTTGACGTCCAGCGCCCTGGCGCCCACAAACAAGATGCCCGTGACCACCGATACGCTCGCGTAGAGCTCCTTGCGCAGCAAGAGCGGGATGTCGTTGCACAGCACATCGCGCAGCACACCACCCGCACAGCCGGTAATCATGCCGCTGACCAATACGACTGTCACAGGCAGCTCCATCTGCAGGGCAACCTGGCAGCCAATAACAGTAAATACGACAAGCCCCAGGGCGTCGAGCAGCAGGAAAAGGCTATGCAGGCGCTTCATTGCCGGCGCCGCCAGCGCCGTCAGCATCGCGGCGCCTGCCGTGATCCATAAATATTCCGGATGCAGCACCCAGGTCAGCGGGTAATGCCCGAGCAGCACATCGCGCACCGACCCGCCGCCAAGCGCGGTCACGCAGGCAATAATGCAGACCCCGACCCAGTCCATGTCGCGTCGCCCCGCCGCCAGCGCCGCCGTCATCGCCTCGGCGGTAATCGCAACCAGGTAAAGTACAAGCAGCACCATTGCAGTTCCAGTAAAGGCTTCTTCCGCCGGTGGCCATCAGACGCAGCCAGATGGTCGTTTTCGAAGCCGTCCATATATTGAATGCGGAATTTTACAGGCTGCCGCCCCGACCGGACGGGATTCTGAAAGCAGCAAGCCCAAGGCAGCAATATCGGAATCCCGGTTATGGATAAAATATAACCATTATCATTATCCTTTGTTGAATCCCGGCTATCATGCCCCTTGCGACTCAGAGACACATATGCCTGGTTTCGTGGCTTTCCTGCTGACACTGTCGGGCGCCAGTTGCGTCTATCTCGGCTCGCGTCACCAACAGTGGCTGCGCGCGCCTCTCTCATACAAGATGGCGCTTCCCCTGGGCTCGTTGCTGCTGCTTGCAGGGCTGGCCTGCTGGTCCTTCGCCACGCAGCCCCTCACGGGCGTCTTCATTTTTCTGGTGCAGCTGATGCTGCTCTGGGCAACGTTTCCGTTCATCGGAATCTTCACCCAAGGCCGCCCATGAGAGAAACACACCAGATAAATGCCCGCGAAAACATAAGCGCCGCACACAGGGACAAAGCCCAGCCGCGCCGGGAAGACAGCCTGACCAAAGGATGGGCAGGCAAGACACTGGCGGGCGTGCTCTGTGGGCTGGCCATTGCCCTGATCGCCAGCGGCCTGTTCATGCTGCCCAACGCAAAAGAGAACATGGTCTACGACAAATATCAGATCGCCATGTGGATCGTGCCTCCGATCTGGCTGGCTGTCCTGTCGTGCTGCTACCTGTTCCGCGATGCGCTGCGCGCTTGGCTGTGGCTGGGCGGAATCACCGTGGCCGGCTTTGCGCTGTTCAAGGGGCTGGCGGGATGAAGATCCGGGCAGACATACTGCGTATCTATAAAGACGTTCACACCTGGACAGGCATCATTGCCGGGCTGGCGCTGTTCATCGCGTTTTATGCCGGGGCGCTCACTGTGTTCAAGCATGATCTGGCAGCATGGGTGGCGGCTCCCGCGCAGGAAACGGGCGCGGTTGATATCGGCCAGGCGGGCAAGCTTATCGAACAGACGCTGCAGGCGCGGCCGGACGCGGCACATAATCTTGTCCTGACGCTGCGTGCCTCCGATGCGGAGCCTGCCGCCGTGTCCTGGAAAAACCCCGACGGCACGCGCCAATATCTGTCCACATTCGACCCGTCGGGCAAGCTGCGGATCACCGAGCGCGAACCCACTGCGGTAGCCGACCTGGTCGATAACCTGCATCGCACAGCTGGCTTCGTTCCCGGCGACCTGGAGCTCGGGGTACTCGTCATCGGCGTGATCGCCATGCTGTATGGCCTGGCCCTGGTTTCGGGTCTGATCATTCTGCTGCCCACCCTGGTCAAGGATCTGTTCGCATTACGGCTGGGCAAGAACCTCAAGCTCATGTGGAAAGACGCCCACAATGCCATCGGGCTGTTCAGCCTGCCCTTCCATATTGTCATCGCGCTGACCACAGTCGTCTTCGCATTTCACGACCAGATCTACGACACGCAGGACGTCTTGATCTACGAGGGGCGCATGATGGAGCAATGGACGATGCCAGCCCCGCCGGTGACGGCTCCCAGCCTGGCCGCAAGAAAGCAGGGCCCCGTGGACAATGCGGCCACCCGCCGGATCGTTCCGCCATCCGTCATGTTGGCCGACCTGCGCGCGCTGTCGCCTGGCTTCGAGCCGCACTACATGCAGTATTACGATCTGGACGGCAAACGCCCGCGCGTATGGGTACACGGCACGGATCCCGACTACATGATGCGCTACGACGCATTCACCATCATGGACCCCTACACCGGCGAGATCATCAACGGAAGCTACCTGCCTGGCCACACTCACGGCTGGACAAGCTGGCTGACTGTATTCTTCGCCCTGCACTTTGCCACCTTTGGCGGCGCGACCGTGCAGTGGATCTATTTCCTGCTCGCAATCGCAGGCGCATTCCTCTTCTACTCCGGCAACTTGCTGTGGATAGAATCGCGGCGACGCCGCGCGGCCAAGAACGGCATTCCCGAGCAGAAAACCTCCGTGCGCGTCATGTCTGCCTTGACCGTAGGCGTCTGCCTGGGATGTATCGCAGGCGTATCGGCCAGCCTGGTAGCCGGAAAGTGGCTGCATGGCGTGGTCGGCAATCTGAACACCTGGCATGTCGTGGTGTACTACGCTGTATTCTTCCTGAGCATAGCCTGGGCCTTCGGGCGCGGCGCATCGCGTGCAGCCGTAGAGCTGCTCTGGGCGTGTGCGGCGGCCACAGCCGCCATTCCGCTTACCAGCCTGCTGGGCTGGCTGTTACCCATCACCGGCTTGTGGGCCAACACATCACCATCCAGCACCGGTGTCGATATCGGGGCGTTCGTCGGCGCCGCATGCCTGGCATGGATGGCAAGAGCCACCAAACGACGCCAATTGCACGGCCAGCCCGATAGCGTCTGGGCGCTGGCGAGAGCCTAGGCAACGCAATGGCAATACCGGCGCCGGCCTGACCGCAGGCAGGCGCCGGCAGTCTCCAGGGCGCATGCCTGCCGTACCGGCAGGCACAGCGCTTACAGATCCAGCACGATCCGGCCCGATGCCGCACGCGAACAGCAGGCCATCATGCGCTGGTTCTCGCGGCGCTCCGCAGGGCTGAGAATGCTGTCTCTATGGTCGATGTCGCCACACAGAACACTCACCTCGCAGGCGCCGCACAAACCTTCTTCGCAGTCGCTTTGCACGTCAATATTCTTGGCACGCAAGGCATCGAGCAGCGTGCGGTCATTAGGCACGGTCACCGTAAAGCCCGAGCTCTTCAGCTCGACCTCAAAGGCTTTCTCCGACGCCGGATCCAGCCTGGAGGCAGTACTGGCGAAATGCTCCACATGCAGCACCTGATCCGGCCAACCCCGTTTGATCACCGCGCGCTGCAGCGCATCCAGCATACGGTTCGGACCGCATGCGTAGACATGAGTATCGTCGTCGGCGGCTGCGAACAAGGCCTCGAAATCATTGCGGCGGCCCTCTTCGCTGATATATAGCTTCAGCCGCTCGCCATGCATCGCCTGCAATACCTCACGAAACGGCAGGGATTCGCGCGAACGGCAACTGTAGTGAATTTCATAAGCCAGCCCCAGGGCACGCGCACGCTGGGCCATGGCCATGACAGGCGTAATGCCTATGCCTCCCGCCACAAACAGCAGGCGGCCGGTGTGAGCGTCATCCAGATGGAAGTGATTGCGCGGCCCTCGCACTCTGATGCTTGCACCCGGTACGGCAAACTCATGAACCCACGCAGAGCCCCCACGGCTTTCCGGATCGCGCAAGACCGCCACCTCCCAGGCATGACGCTCCTCGAGATCGCCGCACAGGGAATACTGTCGCGACAGCCCCGAATTGCCGCATTCGATGTCAAGATGAGCGCCCGGCGTCCATTGGGGCAGCGCATCGCCATTGGGCGACTGCAGGCGCAGCAGCAGAATGTCTTTTGCGACCAGCCTTGCAGACTCCACCCGCAGATCGCGCACCACATTCTTGGCCAGCGGAGCCCCCAGGCGCACCTCCTGGGCCGATTGCACGACGCCAGGATTCGCGCGCTCAGGATTCTGGGCCGGATCCCACTCTACCACCAGACCCCGCGGGCCCCGGAAAGCTACGTTATGCACATAGCTATAAGTCTGTTTGGCGAGACGCATATGAGGCAGGCGGCGCGTCAGCTCGCCAATGATGATCTGCATTTCCATGCGCCCGATATTCTTGCCCAGGCACTGATGCGCGCCAAAGCCGAACGTCAGGTGCTCGACCGTGTTGTCGCGACGAATATCGAAGAAATCGGGATCGCCAAACTGGCGTGGATCGTGGTTGGCGGACGACACCACAAGCAGCAGCCGCGCTCCGGCGGGAATGCTGATACCCTCTATTTCCACATCGCGCGTCGTGCGTCGGCGCCATGAGCCGATCGAGCCATTGTGTCGCAGGCATTCTTCCACCGCAGGTGAAATCAGGTCCGGATTGGCACAGATATCGCGCCAGGCATCAGGATGCTCGAGCAGCAGCTTGATGGCATTGGCCGAGGCGAATGAGGTCGATTCATGCGCTGCCACGATGATGGCCATCATCATCGAATGCAGGTAGGAATCGGTCACGACGTCCGGATACTGCTTCTGCTGGCGGATGGAGTAGCGCATCCATCCCGGACCGTCCGGCGTGCGCTTCATTTTCTCCAGCACTTCACCGGAAAACTTCCAGAACTGCCCCACGGTATGGGCCACCGTATTTTGCTCCTGCGGCGTCGGACGCCCGAAAGCGTTGACGGTGTGCGCCATGGAGAACCGGTGCATGGTCTCCCGGTCTGCATCGTCGTCAATGCCAAGAAAATGCAGCGCAACCGAGAAAGGCACATCCCACAGCAGCTTTTTCATCAGGTCTACGCGGCCATCGTCAATAAAGCCGTCTATGGCGTCCGTAACAAGACGCCTTACCATGGGCTCATGCTGGCGCAGGTGCTCCGGGGTAAACGGTTCCATCAATACCCGGCGACGGGCCATGTGCGCAGGCTCGTCTTCATTGACCAGCGTACGGCTCATTGCATAGTTGTATTGATCGAGAATCTCTGCCGCTTCTGGTGAACGCTCACCCAAGGGCTCAAGCACGTTGGACGGACTGAAAGTGATCGGGTCGCGAAATATATCTTTGATGGCCTTGTAGCGAGTGACAACCCAGTAGTCCAGCTTTGGGCTGTAAAACACCGGCTGCTCTTCCCGTGCCCACCGTACAAATTCCGATGGATTCTCCATATAGGCATCCTGGAAGGGATCGAACTGCTCAGCCAGCTCACCCACCGGACAGCCTGAGCCCGGCTGGGCTGCCTTCCGGGCTTGATGGAAAGGGCAGGCTTCGGCATCAGGAATTGGGGTAGCCATCAAAGTCTCCTAAGGATATTGCTGCCAGCCCCGAGACAGGGAAATTGGCAATATTAAGGCTGCATCTCTATTTTGCGTAATCTTAACACGCTTTGCGTAATTTTTTAAGATTTATTATTCTAAGCGGATATACTTGGCCTTCCCCGTTTTATGTATCCGGCGAGTCCCCATGACTGCAAGCAAATCCACAACGCCTCCCCGAGACCGGCGCCAACGCGTTCAATCAGCCTCGACAGGCATGGTGGTCCTCAAGGGGCTCGCCTCCCTGGGAGGGCGGGCAAGCCTGTCAGCGCTGGCCAAGCATGTGGCGGAAAACCCGGCCAAAGTCCACCGCTACCTGACCAGTATGGTGGAAGAAGGCCTGGTGGACCAGGATCCCGCGACCTTGCAATACTGCCTGGGCGCGGTTTCTATCCAGATCGGGCTGGCGGCCATGCGTCTCGCCGACCCCATCCGCGTGGCCGAACCAGCGCTCGTGCGGCTGCGAGAAAACCTGGAAATGACATGCTTCATCGCTGTCATGGGCAATAAAGGGCCCACCATTGTCCGTTTTGAAGAGCCGGGCCTGCCTGTCACGCTGAACGTGCGGGTCGGTTCAGTGCTGTCCTTGCTGTGGTCTGCCACCGGCAGGACGTTCCTCAGCTATCTGGACGACAGAAATGTGGAGACGCTCGCGCGTGAAGAGCTCTCGCACATTACGCCTGAGCAGCGATCCATGCTGGATGCCGGCGATCCCATAGGCAAGATAAAGCGTGATGTCCAGAAATCAGGGCTGGCTGTCGTGAAGAACACCAACCTTCAGGGCATCAGTGCCATCGCCTTGCCGATTTTTGATTTCTCTGACCGTATTGCCGCAGTGCTCACGGTGTTGGGTCCGACTGGCAGCTTCGAAGCATCCCCCAGCGGGCCTGTCGCGCAGGCAATGCGTATCGAGGGCTCGGCCATCAGCGCCGCCCTGGGCCATGTAGCGTAACGCTTCCCGACAGGAGGCAACTCTGTCGCCTTCCGCGCGGTTTTCTTCCACCCCGGGTGACGCTGGGCTGTCACCTGGCTCGCCTGCCCTCATTCTCCAGGCCATCCCCCAAGGTGAAGAACTCCGGCCTTGAGGCTGGAGCTTCTCCGCCACAATGCAGGGGCGCCTTTGGCGCCGCATTGTTATGGCCTCGCTTGACCTCGCCGTGAACGGCGAGGCTTGCGCTTTGGCGCGTGTCATTGCATCTCAGCGGCCCCCATGGCCGCCTACTAGGGTTTTTGGGGATATATAAACATTACGCAAAGCGTATATATTTTACGCCTAAATACTTTAGGCCGGCGCCATGCCCAGTCTGAGATAGCCAGCCAGATATAGCGGGCTGCCGTGCAGTCCGTCCTCTCAGACCAACCTGTCGAATCACCAAGGAAGAAAATGAGACATCTGAAGCAACTGGCATCCATCGCCATGGTGGCGCTGCCACTGGCATTTGCCGCGGCCCCCAGCCATGCCGCTTATCCCGAGAAGCCCGTGCGCTGGCTGGTGCCATACGCGGCAGGGGGCGGCTCCGATTTCCTGGCACGCACTATTGGAAATGCCCTGGCTCCGCTGCTGGGCCAGCCGGTGGTCGTCGAGAACAAGCCAGGCGGAAACACCGCCATCGCGGCCAGCGAAACCGCTCGCTCCGCGCCCGACGGCTATACCGTGCTTTCTGCAGACAACGGCACGCTGGTATTCAACCCCGCCCTGTACAAGACCTTGAGCTACGACCCCGCCAAAGACCTGGCGCCCGTCACCCTCCTTGGCCGCTTCCCCATGATTCTGGTGGCCAGCCCGCAGTCCGGCATCAATAGCGTCAAAGATCTGGTCGAACATGCCAAGGCTGACAAGAATGGAATGAACTACGCTTCGGCAGGCGCCGGAAGCCCCCACCACCTGGCCATGGAACTGCTCAAGTCGGAACTCGGCCTGAACAGAATGGTTCATGTTCCCTACCGCGGAGCGTCGCCCTCGCTGATCGACGTTGCAGGCGGACAGGTGCCGGTCATGATGGTGGATCTGGCCGCCGGCGCTGGCTTCATCAAGGATGGCAAAGTCAAGCCGATTGCGGTGGCCAACGAAGAACGGCTCCCACAGCTGCCTGATGTGCCGACCTTTGCCGAATTGGGCTACAAGAATATTGTTGCCGCCGCTCATGTAGGGATGGTCGTGCCATCCGGCACGCCCCAGCAGACAATCGATGCACTCAACACGAAAGTGGTCGCCGCGCTTAATGAGCCTGCCACCCGCCAGAAGCTCATTGCTTTCGGCGTAGAGCCCGTGGGCAATACACCCGCCCAATACACTGAACTGCTTGCCGCCGAAACAGCAAAATGGCAGAAGCTGATTCGCGACCTGGGCATCACACTGGATTAACGAATCCACAGCATCGTGAAGGCCTGAAGCCGCGCGGCTTCAGGCTGCTCACAACGCATGCAGAAGCGATTGAAGCCTCAGGCACACCCCAGGCCTTATCAAGCATCCCATAAAAAGACATTGCCACCAATGTGAACCGCACACCAAAAGCTGGATGTGCTTCCCCTCCTTATGGGATCGGCCCACACAAGACAAGATCTCTCTTTACGCCAGCGCGGTGGGATAAGGCGATGTATCTGTATGCTCAAGCATCAGGTAAGCCAGGCGCTCCAGCATGCGCGCCCTGACTGTGCCCGCCGCTTCATCGGCCCACACATTATGCAGCTCGTCAGGATCATTGCGAAGATCGTACAGCTCACCCCAGGCGGCCCCATCATAGATCGTCAAACGCCAGCCATCCATCAGCAAAGTACGGCATCGTATGCGGCTGTCAAACCCGAGAATCACGCGCTGCCCTTCTTCTTCTATGATGAGCGCATCGCGTACCTTGCTGCGCTCACCCCGCAGCAAAGGCAGCAGATTATGGCCCTGCATGCCATTAAATGGAGCCACGCCCGCCCTTGCCAGAATGGTGGGTGCAATGTCGACCGTGCTGGTCAATGCCTGCCCGCCAACCCGACTGGCAGGCGCGGCAATGGGATCGCGCCAGATAAACGGCACCCTGGTCAACCCACGATAATGAATTGGGCCCTTGAGCATCAACTGGTGATCGCCCAGGTAATCACCGTGATCACTGGTAAAAATGACCACTGTATTGTGGTCCAGCCCGCTTTCTTTCAAGCTGGCCAGGATTCGCCCGACCTGATGATCAATGTTCGAGATGGAACCATAGTTCAGCGCGATCGCTTCCTGCGCTTCCCGGGCAGTGCATGCAAAGATCGCAGGCGTATTGCGCACTGCAGTGCCGTCGTCGCGCTTGTCAAGCAGCCACTGCACATGTGGAGGCGGGCGATGGAGCGAATCGAACGACGCCGGCAGGCTCATGTCCTCGGGCCGATACATGTCCCAGTATTTTCCGGGCGGAGTGAACGGATGATGCGGGTCGGGAAACGAGCACTGCAGAAAAAATGGAGCCTCCTGGCACGCAAACTGTTTCAGGTGCCGGATGGTTTCATTGCCAATATAGGCAGTCGGGTACAGCTCCTCCGGCACGCGTGTGCGCCAGGCCTGCCGTATGCGTGTCAGCATGTATGAGGGCGCGGGCATGGCGGCCTGCGGACCGATGCATTGCTCGACATCCGGATGGTTTTCGCGCAGCCAGTACCGATAATGGCCGTGGACATCATCGCTATGATCATCGACCAGCCGCACCTGCTCAAAACCATAATAAGGCAAGTCTAGATCGTAGTCGTCCCGATTCAGCCAGAGCTGACGCTTTTCCTGATCATAGTTTCCCGGCTCCGGCTCACGCGCCTCGGCCGCCAGCCTGTCCTCCTGGCGCACAGGCCAGCTGGGGGCAATGTCAGTCATGTTCTGCAAATGAACCTTGCCTACAAGCGCCGTACGATAGCCCGCCTGACGCAAGGTATCGACAAACGTGGCTGAACGCAGCGACAGCGGTATGCCATTGTGACGCGCGCCATGGGTGGAAGGATACCGTCCAGTCATCAGGCTGGCACGGTTCGGCATGCAGATCGGCGTGGCCACATGCATGTTCTCCGAGCGCCATCCTGCCTGGGCCAGCGCGTCCAGGTTCGGCGTCTGGACGACATCATTTCCATAACATCCAACATGATCGGCCCGTTGCTGGTCCGTAATGATCAGGAGAAAATTGACACGATCGTTTTGCATGAGAATCAACGCTTATTTTGCTTCGAGTCCGGCAGTTTCAACGGCCTTCTTCCAGAAATCCATGCCACTGCCAACCTTGTCCGCAAATGCTTTGGGGTCCAGGTATTCGGCCTGCATGCCCTGTGCTTCCAGCGCCTGTCTTAGCTTGGGTGAAGACAATGCCTTGCCCAGGGCCTCGCTCAGTGTCTGCACACGATCATGCGGCGTCCCCGCCGGCATGAACAGCCCCATCCATGAGCTGACCGCGGCATCAGGGGCCACACCAGAAAAATACTGAACATCCGCAGGAATACTGCTGAACTTGCGATCGTTGGCAATGGCCAGAACCTTCACCTTGCCCGACGCTATGAACGGCCTGGCAGGCGCAATGCCGCCGATCATCAGAGGCACAGTACCTGCGACCAGATCAATCATGGCTGGACCCGCACCCTTGTAGGGAACATGCATCAGATCCAGGCCCTGCGCCTTCTTCAGCAGCTCCACTGACAGGTTGTGTACCGTTCCGAGACCGGGTGAGGCATAGCTGTACGTGCCCGGCGATTCACGAATCAGTGCCAGCGCCTGCTCCAGCGTGTCTGCCGGAAAGGAAGCATTGGCAAGGAGCACCACGACATTCTCGGCCACCAATCCGACTGGCTCGAAGCTTTTGACCGCATCGTAATTCAGCTTATAGATGTAGCTATTGATGCCATTGGTATTGGAGGTTCCAAACAGAACCGTATAGCCATCGGGCGCTGCGCGCGCCACCTGGCTTGCCGCGATGCCGCCGCCAGCACCGCCCTTGTTCTCGACAATGATCTGGTACCCCGTTTCCTGGCTGATCTGATCTGCCAGCATGCGCGCTGTAGTATCGGTCGCACCGCCCGGCGCAAACGGCACGATGATGGAAATGGGGCGGTCGGGATAGCTGCCCTGCGCAGACGCACAGCCTGCCGCCAGGGTAGCGACACAGGCAAACAAGAGGGACGAAAGCAGTCTTGACATACTGGTCTCCGGATTCTGGGCATTGCCGCATGCCCACGTTTCTTATGAACGTTCCCAGTCTGCCATCGCGATGATTTAACGTAAAATGATTTAAATATTGATTTTCATAACCTGATGGTTATGTTGCAACCAGGTCATCGCGCTCAACGCCTGTACACAAGACACTGTCATGCTGCCCCTGCACCTGAAGCCTCGGCATATCACCTTGCTGCTCTCGCTCGAGCGCACGCAACATCTGGGAAGAACAGCAGAAGCGCTCAACATGAGCCAACCTGCCGCGTCCAAGTCGCTGTCACAGCTTGAGGAACAGATTGGCCAGATCCTGTTTGAGCGTACAGGCACCGGTACGCGTCCGACGGCCATAGGCAAACTGGTGATAGCGCATGCGCATAACCTCGCCGGCGCCGCCGACCGGCTTGCCAAGGATCTGGAAACGCTGCAATTGCGACACCAACGCGTACTCCGCCTTGGCGTGCTGCCCTCCGCATCTATCCATATAACGCCACTTCTGATCAGCAAACTGCTATCCGGGGCTGCTGATCTGGATATCAGCGTCCATGAGGGCCTGCTCCACGATCTGCTCGATGGCCTGCTTGACCGACGGCTGGATTGCGTAATTGGCCGTACAAGCACCCGTATCGACTCCAACCAGGTCGAAGGCCACTTCCTCTATGAAGATCCTGTTTCCATCGTTTGCGGCCCGGACAACCCACTCGCCCGGCGAGACCGCCTGCTTCCTGCCGACCTTACCGCGAGCATGTGGATCCTGCCTATCGCGGGATCGGTCATGCGAGATCGCATGGACGAAATGTTCGGCCGATTGGGGCTCGCACAGCCTGAACGGCATATACAGTCCAATGCCGTTCTCAGCAATATTCGCCTTATCAATACCCACCCCTGGATTTCCGCGCTACCGGGTGTAATGGCCGAGCATTTCCAGCGCCAGGGAAGCCTGCATATCTTGCCGCTGGAAACGCGGACGAATTTTGGGAACATGCAGGTACTGGTTCGAAAGGAGGCAGACCGGGCCGCGCCTGTGCAAATGGTGCTGGACACGCTCAAGGCGATGTTTCACGGCTTCCCAAAGTGAACGCTTGTTCAATCCGCTTGCAACTTTATTTCACTGGGTTTCATCGACGGCCCCATGTTTCCGCTACCTATTTCGGACGGTTTCTACCGCCAACATCAAGACGAAATGAGGCATTAGGATGAGGACATGATCAGTCCGCCTGCTCAGGCGGAATGGGAGACAGACATGTCCTTCAAATTCCTGAACAGGGTGGCTCGGCCCGGCCGCATCGTCCGCTCCACATGGCTACGCGTGGCAGCGGCGGCAGGCCTGGCTTTCACCGTGACAGCCTGCGCATACGATGCGCCCTACTACAATTCATACGGCGGCTACAGCAGCGGCCATTATGACCGGGGCTACTATCGCGGCAGCCACCACCAAGGCTACTATGACCGAAGCCACTACCGCCGCAACCATGCGCCCAGGCGTCCAGACTGGCGAGCACAGGCCCGTCACCGCGAGGCACAGCGCAGGCATCGAATCGAAGCGCAACGCCACAGACAGCACTCGCGGGCGCGCCAGATGGAGCGGCGCCGCATGCAGGAGGCCCGCAAACACCACAGTGCAGATCACAGGAAACCGCGAGCCCATCAGCAACAGCACAGATCCGGGGATCGTCGATCTCAGCGGGAACAGAGATGGAATCGGTGATCGCGGCTATGAATTCCGCCTCTCTGCCCCATGCCTACTGATCGCTGGGGCTGGCCGCTACCCGCAACAGGCCGGCGGCTGGCAACCGTCTCCTTGGCACACTGGCTGCTGCTGGTCGCACGAAACGCCTGCGACATCGAGAGCCTGGGCGCTTCACTGGTGAAGAACTGCGGCTTTGTGGCTGGAGCTTCTCCGCCACAATGCAGGGGCGCCTTTGGCGCCGCATTGATATGGCCTGGCTTGACCTCGCCGTGAACGGCGAGGCTTGCGCTTTGGCGCGTGGTCAACTCCTCAAGCCCCTCAGGCCCCGGCAGGCCCAAATGAAAATCGCGCCCTTGGAGCAACGAGGGCGCGATTCTATGTGGGTCTAAAAGAGCCGGACCCGTGCGCGGGCTGAAAGCCCGTAAAGAGACGATTATTCGTAGGCGTGAGGGCCTTTCATGCGGCCCTTTGCCAGGGCGGACAGATAAGAGGCCAAGGAACGATCAAAGCGTCCCAGGGATGCCAGGGTGTTTTTAACAAGCTTTGCCATGATTTGTGCCTTTTGCGGGGGTTGGTGATCAGATGAGTTCATTATAGGGTAAACCCTAGGTCAATGCAAGGGTTTTCCCTAATAGGGTTTTTTCTTATGCTTATGCGCCACAAACCGCAGTCCATTACCCTTTGAGGCAGCCTTACGAATATACGAGGGACCATGCGTGTGATATCAAGATCGGTTCCGGCCCAAACCTGCCGATTAGTGACCGACAAAGGGGCTTGCACGCAAAAATGATGTCATATACGCTATCACATGTGATTGTTCTGGATACCAATGTATTTGTCTCCGCCTTGCGCTCCGATGGCGGTGCCTCGCGGAAGGTGCTGCGCCGGATCCTGCTCGGCAACTATCTGCCGCTGTTCGGAAATGCGTTGTGGCTAGAGTACGAAGACCTGCTCGACCGTCCGGTCTGGACGGACGCCACAACGGCTCAAGAGCGCCGCAACCTGCTGGCCGCCATTGCGCAAGCAGGCCGCTGGGTATCGGTGTACTACGGCTGGCGCCCAAATCTACGGGATGAAGGCGACAATCATCTTATCGAGCTGGCCGTCGCCGGCGGGGCGACAGCCATCGTGACCCATAACACCCGGGATGTGGCGCATGGGGAACTGGTCTGGAATGAATTGCGGGTGCTGACCCCCGCGCAATGTTTGGAGAATCTGCCATGAGCACGCTGACAATTCGCTTGCCCGATGATACCGCGCTGCGGCTCAAAGCCCTGGCCCGGTCGCATGGCCTGAGCGTCAACAAGCTCGTCGAGGAAATGAGCAACCAGGCCATCGCGGCATTTGATGTAGAGGTGCGTTTCAAGGCGCTCGCGGCCAGCGCCGACCGCAAGAAAGCGCTCGCCCTGCTTGACCGTCTGGATGGGTCCTGAAGACGAAACTCAGGCGATATTGACCTCCACCGCGCCAATTCCTGAAAATTCGGCGATAAATCTGTCGCCCTGGCGGGCAGGCGCAAGAATGTTGCACGACCCCGAGCTCACCACCTGCCCCGCCTTCAGCCATTTTCCTGCGTTGATCAGCCTGTTGGCAAGCCATAGCCATCGGTCTACTCAGATTAAACTGGTAGCACTGTGTAGGATGGGGCGCGGGCTGATTTGTTATAAGGGTTAACCCGCAGTAAACTCCAGAATTCGTCAGCGATCCGCCAGCGACATCAGATCCCCAGGGCCAGGCCCTGGTTCATGGGCGCTTCTCACGCCAAAAAGCTTCTCGCGCCAAAAACATAGGGTTGTTCAATGCAATTGAAAGGGTCGCCCTTCGCTTGGGTGAGTTTTGCCATGATAGTGGGCGTGATGGGCACGGCGCTCATCAGCCCGCTGTATCCGCTTTACCAGGAAGCATGGCAACTGGAAACAAGCGATATTTCGCTCATCTACGTCGTGTATATGGCAGGCGCATTGAGCGGCCTGCTGTTTCTGGGGCGCCTGCCCGGTAATCCCCCCATTTTTAGCAGTAAGCGGCAGTAGAATCGGTTAAATATTTACTGGCTAACTTTTGTTTCGGGGTCATGCCGCCCAAGGCCATGTTGGGTCGTTCGTTGTTGTAGGTCCAGAGCCA